>Ga0208355_1000171_pt1 | contig 32363 bp, 30 predicted proteins | sample NGESurdeep072012_6_FD_184458 | JGI IMG/M metagenome (GOLD analysis project Ga0208355, IMG submission 184458) | Arctic peat soil microbial communities from Barrow, Alaska - NGEE Surface sample 210-3 deep-072012 (SPAdes) | ecosystem: Environmental > Terrestrial > Soil > Wetlands > Peat ... | reverse complement strand
GGACGCCGCGCATCACTCGGGGTCGGGGCGGTTGGCTAGACCTTCCCCGTGGGGGACTTTCACCTCCTATTCTTTGCCAGCTTCCTGGCGCACTCCGAGATGGGTCAATCGCGTCGATTCCGCAATGTCCGCGTCATGTCCGCTATTCCGCCAATCGCTGAAATATTGCCGCTCAGAAATGGCTGAAGCGATGTGTCAAAATCGGTTCAGCAGCAAAGGTGCGCCAGGGCCCAAGGTGGCTATCAAGCGTCGGATTCTATCCACTAGCCCTCCGGCACCCCGGTCTGCAGCGCCAGCGCGTGGAGCACGCCGCCCATCTGGCCCTGCAGCGACTGATAAACGATCTGGTGCTGCTGGACGCGGGATTTGCCGCGGAACGTCTCCGAGATCACGGTCGCCGCATAATGGTCGCCGTCGCCGGCCAGATCGCGGATCGTCACCTCGGCGTCGGGTATAGCTGCCTTGATCATCGATTCGATATCGTGGGCGTCCATCGGCATCCCAAATCTCTCCATTCCGGCGTTTCGAATCGCGGCCGGCTAACGTTGTGGCAGCACCCGAACTTAGCGTGGACGCCCTTCTACGTCACGCTCTGTCGCACTATATTCCCGGTCCAATCATTGCAAAGCCGCCGGATCGCGTCTGACGATCACAATGGGCTGACCGAACGAGGCTAACCATGAAACTCCCCGGTCCCGACCACCCGATCACCATCACGGCGAACCCGAGGCGCGTCCGCGTCTCCGCCGGAGGCGTCGTGATCGCCGACACTACCCATGCCCTGACGCTGAAGGAAGCAAGCTACCCGGCCGTGCACTATGTGCCGCGGAGAGACGCCAATCTGGCGCTGCTGGCCCGTACCGACCGGGTGACGCATTGCCCCTACAAGGGGGATGCGAGTTATTTCAGCATCAAAGCCGGCGGCAAGACCATCGAGAATTCGATCTGGACCTATGAGACGCCTTTTCCGGCAATGGCGGAAATTTCCGGCCATCTGGCGTTCTATCCCGACAAGGTCACGATCGAGGAGGTGGCTTAACGTCATTGCGAGCCAACGGGTCGCGCGAATGCGCGCCCGATGACGGGCTCCGCGAAGCAATCCGGAGCCACAAAGGAAGGCTGGATTGCCTCGTCGCTGCGCTCCTCGCAATGACGGAAAAAACCTGTTTGCCGCCTCACACCCGAAAGATCGTCAGGCCGAGGATAAGCAGGACCAGGAAGATCACGACGAAGACATAGAACAGGAAGCGGGCGATATCCGCTGATGCCGCCGATATGCCGGTGAAACCGAGGATGCCGGCGACCACCGACACCAGAAAGAAGATCAGTGCCCATTTGAGAATTGTCATCGCCCGTTCCTCCAGCCTTCCCGCCGCCGGATCGGCGGCGCCATCGAAATCGCTGATCTAACTTCGAGCGAAGGAACTGGTTCCGGCAACGGATCCGAGACGAGCGACAAGTTGCTCGCAGGTGCGCACTCGAACGTATGAAGGCCGGTTCTTGCGGGAAACCCGGATGGGGTCGTCGTCCGGCAAGCCGTCCCGCCGCTCCCTCGACGGTCCACATGCCCGGATCACACGGGTATTTTATCGCCTGGCAATTGGACCTTGCTGAATCGGGTTCCCGGCGGCAACATATTCGACTGACCACCCTGCCGGGGGCGCATGACATCGATTTCCGACTCAATGGCGTCCGCGGGGGTTCGGGCGGCGCCAAAAACCACGACGCGAAACGCCGCGCTCGATCGCGCGCGCACGTTCCTGACCCTGGTGGTCCTCATCCACCACGCCGTCATTCCCTACACCTATTTTGGTCATACCGATGCCAAGTTCTGGCTCGGCTTCGACTGCATCATTCTCGCCACCGACAGCTTCTTCATGGCGATGTTCTTTTTTCTCTCCGGGCTGTTCGTCTGGCCAAGCCTTGTCCATAAGGCCCCGCGGACTTTCTTTCACGATCGCCTGCTCCGGCTCGGCCTGCCCTTTGTGATCGCCGCGTTCATCATCATACCGATCGCGTATTACGCCATCGCGCTGCGGGAGCAGCCCGATGTCAGCTTCACCGCGTTCTGGTGGAAGACGATCACCGTCGGCCCCTGGCCGAGCGGCCCGATCTGGTTCGTCTGGGTGTTGCTGGCGTTCGACCTTTCGGCGAGCCTGCTGTACCGGCTCTCACCTGCGCTGCTCGATCCGATCAATCGCCTGTCGCTGCGCGGCTTCGAGCGCCCGGCCGACTTCTACCTGTTCCTCGTGGCGGTCACCGCCATCGTCTATATTCCGGCACGGGTCTATTTTGGAGCGGGCCGCTGGTTCTCGTTGGGGCCTTTCGACGTTCAGGCCAGCCGCGTGCTGCTGTACGCGGCCTACTTCTTCATCGGCGCCGGGATTGGTGCTGCAAATTTCGATCGCGGCGTCCTGAGCGCGGACGGGTGGCTGGCGAAGAGCGGCTGGGGCTGGGCGGTCGTCACGCTTGTTCCGTATTGCCTGATGTGGGTTCTGATCGCCATCAAGCGCGAAATACTGGGGAACCCCGTATTCCTGCCGGATTGGTATGAGGCGAGCTACGGCCTGTTCTTCACGGCCTTCAGCGCGGCCATCATGTTCGCGATCCTGGCTTATTTCCTGAGGTTCAGACAATCAGGCTGGAGCATTCTCGATCCGATGCAGGCTGACGCCTACGGCATGTTTCTGGTGCACTACCCGATCGTGCTCTGGCTGCAATACTGGCTGTTCGATCTGGATCTGCCCGCCATCGTCAAGGCGGCGGTCGCGTTCGTGCTGATCGTCGCATTGAGCTGGGCTGCGACGGCAGCGCTGCGTAAAATTCCAGGTGCGACGCACGTGCTGTGAAACGCTTCAAGCCGCGCCGTTCATATAGGCTGGAAACCAGCCCTCGAATCCGGCCTTCAGCGACGCAATCGAAACCGGCGCCTCGGCCGTGATGGCGATGGCATCGCCGCCGGTGGTTCCGATGCGCACACATGGCACTCCGGCGCCTTTCATCTTCGCCAGCACCCGACCGGCCTCTCCCGCGGGCACCGTCACGATGTAACGCGCCTGATCTTCGCCGAACCAGAACGCATGCGGCACGATGAATTCCGGCGCAGGCAATAGCTGCGCGCCGATCCCGCCCGCCATTGCCATCTCCGCCAGCGCAATCAACAAGCCGCCGTCGGAAAGGTCGTGCGCCGCAGTCGCCGTGCCGGCGTGGATCATGCCGCGCACCACGTCGCCATTGCGTTTTTCCGCCACAAGATCGACCGGCGGCGGCGCGCCCTCTTCGCGGCCGCAGATGTCGCGCAGGTAAACCGACTGGCCGAGCCAGCCATGGGTTTCGCCGATCAGCAGGATTGCCTCGTCCTCGGCCTTGAACGCCAGGGTCGCGGATTTGGTGAAATCATCCAGCAATCCGACGCCGCCGATCGACGGTGTCGGCAGGATGCCGCGGCCGTTGGTCTCGTTGTAGAGCGAGACATTGCCGGACACGACGGGGAAGTCGAGCGCGCGGCAGGCCTCCGAGATGCCCTTCAGGCAGCCGACGAACTGGCCCATGATTTCCGGCCGCTCCGGATTGCCGAAATTGAGATTGTCGGTGATGGCCAGCGGCCGCCCGCCGACCGCCGTGATATTGCGCCACGCCTCGGCCACCGCCTGCATGCCGCCCTGATAGGGATCGGCCTCGCAATAACGCGGTGTTACATCCACCGTGAGCGCCAGACCCTTCGGTCCGTCCTGCACCCGCACCACCGCGGCATCGCCGCCGGGACGCTGCACGGTATTGCCCAAAATGACGTGGTCGTATTGCTCCCACACCCAGCGCTTCGAGCAAAGCTCCGGCGTGGCGATCAGTTTTTCCAGCGCCGCCACGATTCCGATCGGCGGTATTACGTCGCGCGCATGGACGACCGGCAGCAGCGGCGATTCCACATGCGGGCGGTCGTATAGCGGCGCCTCGTCGCCCAATTCCTTGATCGGCAGATCCGCCATCACATCGCCGCCGTGCTTGACGACAAAACGCTTGCTCGGCGTGGTGTAGCCGACCACAGCGAAATCCAGTCCCCACTTCTTGAAGATGGCCTCGGCTTGCTTCTCCTTCTCGGGCTTCAGCACCATGAGCATGCGCTCCTGGCTCTCCGACAGCATCATCTCATAGGCGCTCATGCCGGTTTCGCGTGTCGGCACTGCGTCAAGATCGAGATCGACGCCGAGATCGCCCTTGGCGCCCATCTCCACCGCCGAGCAGGTCAGGCCCGCCGCGCCCATGTCCTGGATCGCGATCACGCAATCGGCTTGCATGATTTCGAGGCAGGCTTCCAGCAGCAGTTTTTCGGCGAAGGGATCGCCGACCTGCACGGTCGGGCGCTTCTCGGCGGAGTCGTCGTCGAATTCGGCCGACGCCATCGAGGCGCCGTGAATGCCGTCGCGGCCGGTCTTGGAGCCGAGATAGACGATCGGCATGTTCACGCCGGAGGCCGCCGCGTAGAAGATCTTGTCGGTGTCGGCGAGGCCGACCGCCATCGCATTGACCAGGATGTTGCCGTCATAGCGGGTATGGAAACGCACCTGTCCGCCGACGGTCGGCACCCCAAACGAATTGCCGTAGCCGCCGACGCCGGCGACGACGCCGGAGACGAGATGCCGGGTCTTGGGATGCTCCGGCGCGCCGAAGCTCAATGCATTGAGGCATGCGATCGGGCGCGCGCCCATGGTGAAGACGTCGCGCAGGATGCCGCCGACACCGGTGGTCGCGCCCTGATAGGGCTCGATATAGCTCGGATGGTTGTGGCTCTCCATCTTGAACACCACTGCCTGGCCGTCGCCGATGTCGATGACGCCGGCGTTCTCGCCCGGCCCCTGGATCACCCAGGGCGCCTTGGTCGGCAGCCCGCGCAGATGCAGCCGCGAGGATTTGTACGAGCAATGCTCGTTCCACATCGCCGAGAAAATCCCGAGTTCGGTGAAACTTGGCACCCGGCCAATCAGCTTGAGAATGCGCTCATATTCGTCCGGCTTCAGGCCATGGCTGGCGACGAGCTCGGGGGTGATTTGCGGCTGGTTCATGAGCTTTCTTGCGCGATTGAGGTCCCTTATTAGGGAGATCGGATGGGGTGGAAAAGGCCTTTTATGGCGCAAGTTCCTGATGTCCATAGATTTGCTTGTGCCCGGGGTTTGCACATCGGGGATGGATCGGATTTAAGGGGCCGAATATCTCAAATGAAGGCCAAATCGCTTGGACGACCTGACCAAAACCGCATTCCTCAACCGCCCCGATCTGCACGTCGAAACCACGGGCGAATTCAAGGGCTGGCGGACCTGGAGCCGCGACAACTTCGAATCCCATAACGGGCCGTTCTGGCACCGGATGGACGATGATGGTCGCGTGCGCTGCGCATTCCGGGTCGAGAAGAAACACCTCAACGGCATGCGCAATGTCCATGGCGGCGCCTTCATGGCGTTCGCGGATTATTGCCTGTTCGCCATGGCAGCGCCCGTGCTCGAGGGGCCGGGGGTGACGGTGTCGTTCGGTTGCGAATTTCTCGATGCCGCGCGCGAAGGCGAACTGGTCGAGGGCTCTGGTGAAATCATGCGGGCCGGAGGCTCGATGATCTTCCTGCGCGGCCTCTTGAAATCCGGCGAGCGCACGCTGTTCACCTTTTCCGGAACCATCAAGCGGGTGAAGCGGCGAACGCCGCCGGCCGCGAGCAACGACGCCGGATAGCACCGCCGCCTATTTTTTGTTTTTACGCGTTTTCTTCACGCTAACCGGTTCCCACTTCGCTCGAAAACGCTATGTCAGGCCGCGCGTTCCAGATGCGCCAAAAGGCCTGCGAACAGGCCGCGGCCGTCGGTGCAGCCCATGATGTCTTCGACATGGTTTTCCGGATGCGGCATCATGCCGAGCACGTTGCCGCTGGTGTTGACGATGCCGGCGATCGATTGCGCGGCGCCGTTGATGTTGGATTGCTCGTCGACCACGCCGTCGGCGGAGCAGTAGCGATAGAGCACCCGCCCCTCGCCCTCGAGCCGTTTCAGCGTCTCTTCGTCCGCCTCGTAATTGCCCTCGCCATGCGCGATCGGGACGCGAATGATCTGTCCGGCATTGTAGCCGCGCGTGAACGGCGTGTCGGAGCGTTCGACCCGCAGATGCACGTCATGGCAGATGAATTTCAGCCGCGCGTTGCGCATGAGGACGCCGGGCAACAGGCCGGCCTCGCAGAGAATTTGAAAGCCGTTGCAGACGCCGAGCACGAGACCGCCGTCGGCCGCAAATGCGCGCACCGCGTCCATCACAGGCGCGCGCGCGGCGATGGCGCCGCAGCGCAGATAATCACCGTAGGAAAATCCACCCGGCACCACCACAAGATCGGTACCCTTGGGCAGCGAAGTCTCGGCATGCCAAACCATCGCGGGTTCATGGCCTGAGATGAGCCGCAGCGCGCGCGCCATGTCGCGCTCGCGATTGATACCGGGAAAGACGAGAACGGCGGATTTCATCAGCTGACTTGCCTAGCCCAGAACCTCGACCCGGTAATTCTCGATCACCGTGTTCGCCAAGAGCTTGTCGGCGGCGTCTTTCAGCGCCGCTTCGGTCTTGGCCTTGTCGGAGCCTGCGATCTCGATGTCGAACACCTTGCCCTGGCGCACGCTGGCGACGCCATCGACGCCGAGCGATTTCAGCGCGCCTTCGATGGCCTTGCCCTGTGGATCGAGAATGCCTGACTTCAGTGTAACGATGACGCGCGCTTTCACGAGATCGCCTCAGCTCTTGACCAATACCGGACCGGAGCCGGCGGGCCGCTCGTTCTCCATCAGGATGCCCAAGCGCTTGGCGACCTCGGTGTAGGCCTCCAGCAGGCCGCCGAGATCCCGGCGGAAGCGGTCCTTGTCGAGCTTCTCGTTCGACTTGATGTCCCACAGCCGGCACGAATCAGGCGAGATCTCGTCGGCGACGATGATTCGCATCATCTCGTTCTCGAACAGGCGGCCGCATTCCATCTTGAAATCGACCAGACGGATGCCGATCCCCAGAAACAGCCCGGTGAGGAAGTCGTTGACGCGGATCGCCAGCGCCATGATGTCGTCGATTTCCTGCGGCGTCGCCCAGCCGAACGCCGTGATGTGCTCCTCGGAGACCATGGGATCGTTGAGCTGGTCGTTCTTGTAGTAGAATTCGATGATCGAGCGCGGCAGCTGGGTACCTTCCTCGATGCCAAGGCGCTGCGACAGCGATCCCGCCGCCACATTCCGCACCACCACCTCCAGCGGCACGATCTCGACCTCGCGAATCAGCTGCTCGCGCATGTTGAGGCGACGGATGAAGTGGGTGGGCACCCCGATGTCGTTGAGGTGCTGGAACAGGTACTCCGAAATCCGGTTGTTGAGGACGCCTTTGCCCTCGATCACCTGGTGTTTCTTGGCATTGAACGCGGTCGCATCGTCCTTGAAGTGCTGGATCAGGGTTCCCGGCTCCGGCCCTTCGTAAAGGACCTTGGCCTTGCCTTCATAAATGCGGCGTCGACGGCTCATTGGGATGTACCGTGTGTTGTTGAAATCCATGAAATTGGTGTGCTCCGATGACAAGGATGCGACCCACGACGGAGCTGCCGTGAAGGCCAGGGACGGGAAACAACCTATCTGATTGGCCTACCCAGCACAATCGATCCGGTCCCCCTGTGGGCAGTTTTACCGCTCTGGCTGCGGCTTCGAGGCGGTTGTTTTAACTATACTCTACAGTTATCTAGGCGCGGAGGCGAGTTGCCGCAATGAGGCCGCCGTCACCAATTCGGCACAGGGATCGGAACCTTTGAAATGACCACATTCGACAAGCGCGAGGAAGGTTTCGAGAAGAAGTTCGCTCTGGACGAGGAGCAGAGGTTCAAGGCCGAAGCGCGCCGCAACAAGCTGCTCGGATTATGGGTGGCGGAAAAGCTCGGATTGTCAGGCGACGCCGCCAATGCCTATGCCAAGGAAATCGTCGCGGCCGAGTTCGGCGAAGCCGGCGACGCCGACGTGGTCCGCAAGGTGATGGGCGATCTCGGCGCCAAGGGCGTCGCCATCACCGAACAGCAGGTTCGGGTGAAAATGGACGAACTGATGGCGCAGGCCATCGTGCAGGTCAAAGCCGGGACGTAAGGCCGAAACCCCTTCCCCACCGTCATTGAGAGGAGCGAAGGCAACGAAGCAATCCAGCTTCTCTTTACCGGTTCTGGATTGCTTCGCGGAGGCTGTCATCGGGCGCGCGTTCGCGCGACCCGTTGGCTCGCAATGACGAAGAGGCGCTATGAGGCCGCGCGGCCTCACCCCTCCTTGAATCCATATTCCGGCACGTTGCCGCTGGCGCCGTAATATTTGTACGGCAGGAATTTGCCCGACATCGTGATCCTGACCCGGTCGCCCTTGGGATTGGGCAGGCGCTCCATCACCATGTCGAAATCGATCGCCGACATGATGCCGTCGCCAAATTCCTCCTCGATCAGCGCCTTCCAGGCCGGGCCGTTGACCATCACCAGTTCGTAGAAGCGATAGATCAGGGGATCGGTCGGCGGCATCGGCGTGCCCTCGCCGCGCATCGGCACCTCGTTGAGCATCGCGATCTCGGATTTGCTTAGCCCGAACAGCTCGCCGGCATTCGCCGCCTGCGGTTTTGTCAGTTTCATCTGGCCGAGGATGGCGCCGACGATCAGCACTTCGGAATAGCCGCCGATCTTTTCGCAGACGTGTTTCCAGCTCCAGCCCTTCTCGCGCTTGATGTCGAGCAGCTTTTCGGTGAGGTCGGATCGTTTCATGCGTCGTCTCCCTGATTTTCCTGGTTACGAGGACGTCGATGGCCGGGCGAGGCCTGGTCATGACGCCTGCTTGGCTTCATCGTATGGCGCATTGGACACAGATGCGATCGCCAATTCGGATTTGCCGATCCGCACCACCGGCACGTTGCGCGGATCGTGATTCCGCACATCGGTTGCGAAAGTCTTGCTGCGGCTGACCAGAAAATCGATGATGTGATTTCGCACCGCGTAGTAATAAGGATGGCGGTGCAGATCGGTGCGGCCGCGGTCCTTCGGCAGCGGATTTTCCACGATTTCGGCGAATACCGCGCCCGGTCCGTTGGTCATCAGGAAGATCCTGTCGGCGAGATAGATCGCCTCATCCACGTCGTGGGTGATCATGAATGCGGTCTGCCCGGTCTCCAGACAGATGCGGCGGACCTCGTCCTGCAGCGTTCCGCGGGTCAGCGCATCGAGCGCCGAGAACGGCTCATCCATCAGCATGATCTTGGGCGTGATGCTGAGCGCGCGTGCAATGCCGACGCGCTGCTTCATGCCGCCCGACAGTTCCGACGGACGCTTGTGCTCGGCGCCGGTGAGCCCGACGAGATCGATGAAGGCTTGCGCGTGCGCCTTGACCTTCGCCCGGTCCCAGCTGCGCCATTTCGACGTCACGGCGTAGGCGACGTTGCCGAGCACGGTGCGCCATGGCAGCAGCGCGTGGCTCTGGAAAATCACGGCGCGGTCGAGGCTGGTGCCCTCGATGGCCTGTCCGTCCACGATCACGGTGCCTTCGCTCGGCTGGTCGAGCCCGGCGAGAATGTTCAGCACCGTGGTCTTGCCGCAGCCGGAATGGCCGATCACGCAGCCGAATTCGCCGCGCGCCATCGATAGCCAGAGATTCTCGAACACCGCGATCTCACCGCCATCGGCCCCCGGATAGCGCCTGGCGATGGCCTCGATGGAAATGAATTTGTCCGAGCTCATGCTCACCGTTTCCGCAAAGGAAGTGCGTCCCCTCGCCCGGCTTGCGGGGAGAGGGTCGGGGTGAGGGGGAGTCGCGATATGCTTAAGCTGGAGCAGCGCCCCCTCACCCGGATCGCGCGCTGACGCGCACGATCCGACCTCTCCCCGCACGCGGGGAGAGGTGAAGCAGCGGCAACGCTTGTGCAATTCATCCCGCATCACTCCGGAAACGTGACCATGGCCGTAAACCGCGCGAGAATCTGATCGAGCAGCATGCCGACCACGCCGATCAGCAGAATGGCGATGATGACGTTGGTGATCGAGAGGTTATTCCACTCGTTCCAGACGAAGTAGCCGATGCCGGTGCCGCCGACCAGCATCTCGGCGGCAACGATCACCAGCCAGGCGATGCCGATCGAGATCCGCATGCCCGTGAGAATGGTCGGCGCCGCCGCCGGCAGGATCACGGTGAAGGCGCGCCTGACGGTGCCGACTTCGAGCGTGCGCGCGACGTTGATCCATTCCTTGCGCGCGGCGGCGACGCCGAACGCGGTATTCAGCAGCATCGGCCACACCGAACAGATGAAGATCACGAAGATCGCCGACAGTCCGGAATCCTTGATGGTGTAGAGCGCCAGCGGCATCCAGGCCAGCGGCGAGATCGGCTTCAGAATCTGGATGAACGGATCGAGCGCCCGGTTGATCAGCGGCGACATCCCGATCAGGAAGCCGAGCGGAATCGCGACAATGACCGCGAGAAGATAGCCGAGCCCAACCCGCGCGATCGAATAACCGAGCTGGATGCCGAGGCCCTTGTCGTTCGGCCCGTTATCGTAAAACGGCCGTTTGAGGTGCTGCCACAATTTCGCGCCGACATCGAACGGCCCCGGCATCGCCGATTTGCCTTGGGTCGCGGTGAGGCCCATCAGCCTGGCGTATTCCGGGGTCATATGGGCGACGGTGCCGGTCCCGCGCGTGGCGATATGCCAGATGCCGATGAAGGCAAGGAACAGCGCGATCGACACGATCGCCGCGCGAAAGCGAAGGGAGAAAGTCATCTCCCTCTCCCCGCCTGCGGGGTCGAGACGAGCAAAGCTCGCTCTGAGAGGGTCGCGGTGAGGGGCTGTCTCGACAGGCGGGGAATGTAGAGGTTCCCCCTCGCCCGGATCGCGCGCCGACGCGCGCAATCCGACCTCTCCCCGCACGCGGGGAGAGGTGAAGAAACAGAGTTCGCTACCGTCACGACGCCTTCCTGATCTTGAAGCTGTTGAGATAATCCTCGGGCTTGGCGGGATCGAAGGTCCTGCCCATCACCGAGAACGACTTGTATGAAGCCGGCGGGGTCAGCCCCATCTCCAGGCATGACCTTGCGGGTATCGGTTGCGAGATAGACCTGTTCCGCCACCGATTTATAGTCCACATCGCCCTTGATCTGACCCCAGCGTTTCATCTGGGTGAGCATCCAGACCGCGAACGATTGCCAGGGAAACGGATCGAAGTCGACGCGCCTGGCGTCGGTTTTGATGCCGCCAAGTCCGTCCGCATAGGTCCCGGTGAGAACCTGCTCCAGCACGGTGACCGGCGCGTTGATATAGTTGGCCGGCGCGATCGCCTCCGCGATCTGTTTGCGATTTTCGGCTTTCGAGGCGTAGGCGGTGGCATCGACGATCGCCCGCGTCAAAGCGGCGAAGCTGTTGCGCGATCCCGTGATGAACTCCCGGCTCGCCGCGAAGGTGCAACAGGGATGTCCGTCCCAGATTTCCTTGGACAGCATGTGCAGGAAGCCGACGCCGTCATAGATCGCGCGCTGGCAGATATTGTCCGGTGCGAGGAAGCCGTCGATGTTATCGGCGCGCAGATTGGCGACCATTTCCGGCGGCGGCACCGAACGCAGTTGCACATCGGTGTCGGGATCGAGGCCGTGCTCGGCGAGATAATACCGCAACAGATAATTATGCATCGAGTAGTCGAACGGAATGGCGAATTTCATGCCCTTCCAGTCCCTGGGATCGCGCTTGTCCTTGTGCTTCATTGCAAGGGTGATGCCCTGGCCGTTGATGTTCTCGATAGCGGGGACCGTGAAGGGGATCGCGTTCGCACCCAGGCCGAGCGAAATCGCGATCGGCATCGGCGCCAGCATATGGGCGGCGTCATATTCCTTGTTGATGGTCTTGTCGCGGATCACGGCCCAGCCGGCGGTCTTCACGACCTCGACGTTGAGACCGTGCTTGGCATAGAAGCCGAGAGGTGCGGCCATGATGATCGGCGTCGCGCAGGTGATCGGAATGAAGCCTACCTTCAAATCCTTCTTCTCCGGCATGCCGCCCTCCGCGAAGACCTCGGTCGCCGTCTTGATCGGAAAGAATTGAGAGATCGCGGCGAGCGCCGTCGAAGCCCCGACCGATTTCAGGAAAGCCCGGCGCGCGGCATCCTTCGGAAACATCGCGCGCATGACCGCCGAAGCGACGACGCCCTGGTAGTGCTCCTCGTCAGTTGGCACCGGCTCGCAACGCAGCGTCAGGGCCGCCTGATCATGCTCAGCCACGGAACGATGCTGGCCGCAAGCGCAGCCCGATCGAGAAAGCTCGCGGCCGGCGCCAAAGGGATCATCGAAGGTGGACATGCTGCGCTCCATTGCGTGATGCCGGGAGACCTGAACGGCAGAAGCCTGATCCGCCGCGCTCTCCGGGAAGTTCATTCGCTGCCCAGCCGATTTGGCGCGGCCGGGCAGCGACAATCGGCTCTGTTACGCGGCCTTGCTCGTCAGCCTGAACTCGGTGGGCAGGCCTTCTTCAATCGGCAGCGACGGATCCCGGGACCATTCGTTCCATGACCCGAAATACATCCGTACGTCCTTTACGCCGGCATTTTTGAGCGCGAGGAACGTGTTCGATGCCCGCGCTCCCTTGAAGCAATAAAGGTAGACCGGAGTGTTCTGCGAAATGCCGACGGTCGCGCATTCGGCCAAAATCTCCTCCTTGGACTTGAAGCGCTGCCCGTCGGGCGTCGGCTTCATCATGCGATACCATTCGAGCCAGACCGCACCGGGGATACGTCCCTTGCGTGGACAAAAGTCCTTGCCATAGGGCGAGGAGCTTTCGCCGATCCACTCATCGACGTCGCGCACGTCCAGCAGTGCGATGCCGGGCTTGCCGACCGCCGCAAGCATGGTTTTCGCATCGATCAGAATTTCGCTCGCCTCGGGCACGATTGCGAATGATGCCGGCGTGGGCTTGGGCACGTCTGACGTGACCGGCAAGCCCTTGGCTGTCCAGGCATCGAAGCCGCCATCCAGCACTTTGACCTTGGGATAGCCGAGCATGGTCAAGAGGTAATAGCCGCGGCAGGACTGGCCGAAGCCGGAATTCATCGACTGCTCGTAAATAACCGCGGTTTCCTTGCCCGAAAGTCCGGCCTTTCCGAAGGCGTCGGCGAACTTCGTCTTCAACTCGTGCATGCCTTCCGGCGTCGAGGTGGCGAGGTAGGTGAAGATTTCATGCACGTTCACGGCGTTAGGGATGTGTCCCGCGCCATAGGCATCCGGATTTCGGGTGTCGATGGTCACACACGGCTCTTTGGATGCGAGACCGGCGAGTTCGCCGGCAGAAATCAGAACGTCCGTCATGGCAGGCCTCTCCTGTTCTGTGGTTAAAAGTTGGGGTCGATCCGAAATTCCATTCAAAGCTCACATGTCGGCCAGCATCTTGCGAAGCTGCTTGGTTGCCGGTGTCACAATTGCGACGAAATAAGCCTCGCGAAGCCTGCGCTGGACGCGATGGCTCTTCAGGTAACCGCGCGCTCCGCAATGAAGCATCGCCGCATGCGCGGCAGCGACGCCCGCCTCGCCGATGTGCAGGCGAAGCGCGAGGACGCGACGCCAATAGCCATCGTCTGCGTTGAACGGGTCACGCGCCAGTTCCATGGTTTCCGATTCAAGATCGGAAAGCAGATCCTCGAAATTGGCCGGTTGTTGCAGAAGATAGCGATTGACGTGGCCAAGCGGCCCGTCAACTTCGCTCATGATCGCGACGCAATCCCTGATCAAACCGAGACCCATCCCGGCCTGCAGCAGGATGAAACCGGAGCGGATCTTCTTCACGAACGGGCCCGCCGGTTCCGCCAGGATGAGATCGTCGGACACGAAGGCGTCGCGGAATTGCACGCCATAGGTGCCGGTGCCGTCCATGGCGAGGAACGGCTTGCACGGCTGCAGCGTGATCGCGGGATCGGAACAATCGGCGAGAAACATCACGATCTCGCCGGGCCGATCTTCGATTTCGAAAATCGTGCCGAAGAAATGATCCGGACCGAGGTTCGACACCCACGGGAGCGCACCGCGCACCACGTAGCCGCCGTCGACCCTGCGGCCTTTCAATTTCAACTTCTCAATTCCGAAGAAGCTCTTCATCGGATTGGAAAGACCGGTGCCGCCGAGAATCTTTCCCGTCGAGACGTCGTCCGCGAACCTGGCAAGCGCCGGATTGCCGGAATTCGCCGCATACCAGACCAGCGTGTTCTGGCACCACGCCATGAAGGCGGTCGCGCCGCAGACTTCGCCAAGCGCCGAGATCGACTGAATGGCGCAGCGCAGGTCGGCCGCGCCATGGTCCGGCCGATGGCTCCCCCAGGCTCCGACATCGCCGAGACGCCGCAACAGGTCCGCTGGATAAACGGTACCACTGTCGATGTCAGCAGCCAGCGGCGCGAGGTCTCTGCGCGCAATGGAGGCGACCGCATCGGCGATCGATTTCGGCGAAAGATCACTTTCTTCGTCGACCGATAGGCGCGATGCGGCCACTGAACTCATCGGATTCTCGGAACCAGGCTGTGAAGGAACGATTGCGACGACGGCACGTCGTGACCTCTTAAGCGCTGACCTCGAGATTCACCGGTCGTGTGAAGGTGTTGGCGACCGGCGACCACTTCTTGACATGGGACACCAGCGCGTCGATCTCGCCTTGCGGAATCCCCTCGCATTCCATGTCGACCTTGACCCGGACATCGGTGAAGCCGACCGGTTTCTCGCTGACGTCGCCCGTGCCCCACACCGCGGTGATGTTGAGGTCGCCCTCGAGCTGAAGCTCGAGCTTGTTGACGATCCATCCGCGGTGGACCGCGTTGGCGTGCAGCCCGACCGCAAGGCAGGAGCCCAGAGCAGCCAGCGAGGCCTCCGACGGATTGGGGGCGGTGTCGTCGCCCAACAGGCCCGGCGGCTCGTCGACGATGTAGGGCGGAAGGTTGCGGATGTAGTTGGCGTGGCGAAATTTGCCTTCGGCCACCGTCTTGCATTTCAAGGTCTTGATGACCTTCGGGTTGGCCTTGCCATTCTCGATGAGCTGCTCCAGCCCCTTTTTGTCGATGGGGGCAAGGCAGCCTGTCAGTACTGTTTTTTGAGCGACCGCGGTCATCAGTTTTCCTCCCTGGGAACAGGATACCGAACGGTCTGTTTCCTGCACGAACCATGCCAGACGCCGCGCGGGAGAAAACGCGAAGTCTTGAAGCCGGTTAGACAGTCTTGCCTTCGAATTGATCAGCAGCGGCTGCTCAAACGTGAAGCAATTGCCAGCTCATCGCGATTATTTTGAAAGCAGTTCGCGATACCTTGAACGCGGAAAGATGTGACTTGATGATTGCGGCGCAGTTCGATTAACTGAGGACATGGGCAAACCATCTTCGAAAAAGCCTACCGTCGCGGTAAGTCTCGCTGGCGGCGATGATGATGAGTCCGCACGCGGACGCTTGCTCAGCGCCGCGACGCGGCTGTTCTGCAAGAACGGAATAAACGCGACCGGCATCGACGCCATCATCAACGAAGCTGGCACCGCGAAGACCACGCTCTACAAACTGTTTGGATCGAAAACCAATCTGGTGCATGCGGTGCTGGAGACCGAGGGCAAGCAGTGGCGCGAATGGTTCATCGGCGCCATCGAGTCCGGCGGCGGCAATGCCCAGACGAAACTCGCCCGGATCTTTCCTGCGCTGAAGGACTGGTTTGGCCAGGAACGTTTCTACGGCTGCCCCTTCATCAATGCCGTCGGCGAACACGACAAGGATCAGAAGCAGCTTCGCGCCATCGCGATGCGGCACAAGAAGGTCGTGCTGTCGCACATTGAGAGATTAGCCGGCGAGATGGGTGCAGCGGAGCCGGAAGTCCTTGCCCATCAGCTCGCGCTTCTGATGGACGGTGCAATCGTCGCAGCAATGGTGTCCCGCGATCCCGGGGTCGCAGACACGGCAGGGCTTGCCGCGGGTTCCTTATTCGGACCTTCAAGGCAGAAAAAGATGAAGCGCGCGGGCAGCGCGCCGGCGCAGCTCATGGCCGTCTGACCGGCCATTCGCAATTCGTGACCTGCGGCATTCTAATGAGCGGCCGGAAAATGTCCGTTTCATCGTGGAATGCAGCCCCGCGACGTGTGCCGACCGAACTCGGGTTTACCCGAGTTCGGCAACATCAATGTCCAAGTCGGCAACAGCCGACTTGGATGACGCCTGTGCGCCTAACGCGTTTTTACTTGAGCGCGGCCTCGACCTTGGCAATCCCGGCAAGAACGCAGGCTTCGTCCTTTTCACCACCCGGGGCGCCTGACGCGCCGGCAGCACCGATCACTTCGTTACCGACCTTGATCGGAACGCCGCCGCCCACCGCCACCACATTCGGAATCTGGCGCAGATAAGCGTTCGCCGGATCCGAGGTGAGCTTCATGAACTCAAGCGAGGTCTGACCACGGGTGCGGGCGGTGTAGGCTTTCAGGCGACTTAACTCCATGGGGATTGGTGCCGTCGCCGCGAATCGAGGCTGCCACATTGCCGGCCTTATCTATGATGGTGACCGAGACCTTGTATCCATCCTTGGTGCACTGCTCGAGTGTGCCCTGGATGATGGCGAGCGCCATGCCCATCGACACATTCTTTTCGGTTAGAGGCGCCTGGGCGCGGGCAGGCCCAATGATCAAAACTGACGCAGACGCAAGTACTGCAAGACTGACAAGACGCATGTTTTGGCCTCCCTGTATTTTATCGTTTGCGCCTTGTTGAACCCTCATCCGCGCAAATTAATCCCGAACAATGGAAGTAAATTCGCGGCCTGAATCATTGCAGCGCCGAAAGCTTGCGCCCGGACTTCTAGGGACATTGCAGCAGACTGGATTCGAGCCGATCGAGTTCTGCGGCCAGATCGCCCTCTACGCCGGCGACCTGCATGTAGATCACCCTGTAGCCGCGCGCCTGCAGCCACGCCTGCCGCGCAGCGCGATCGCCGGCGATCACTTCGGTCTCATCGGGATTGATCAGTTCGATCGCGAGGCGGTGCACGAACGAGACGAAGTCCGGAATGTGCCGGCCGACCGGGGTCTGGCGTTTGAATTGCCCGGCGAAACGGCGGTCGGTGGTCAAGGCCTGCCACAAAATGCGTTCCGCATCGGTCGGATTTCGCCGCAACAGCCGCGCCAGCCCGCGCACCGTGCCGCTCTCCGACGGCAACGCGCCCTGGCCGTGCTCGGCGAGCAATGCGCGCAGCCGTGTGGCCTGCTCACCATCGAGCACACCGCCCTTGGCCGGGCCCTTGCGTCCCTCGGCGATCGCCATGACAACGCCGTGCAGCGTGTGCATATCCTGCTTGGTCGGCTCCATGCGCGAGAAGATGTTGCGCAGGTTGACCAGCATGGTCTCGCGCTTCTCCGCCGGGCGCAGGAATTCGGCCTTGTCGAGTTCGCGCACCAGATTGTCGAAGAACGCCTGCATCTGATGCTGCGAGGCGCGCTCGGAGCGTTCGGGCATCGCGAACGGCAACGCGCCTTCGGTCGAAAGCTTGAACCATTCATAGCCGATCAAGAGCACCGACTGCGCGAGGTTGAGCGAGGCGAAGCCGGGATTGACCGGAAAGGTGACGATGCGGTTGGCGAGCGCCACCTCCTCGTTCTGCAACCCGTAGCGCTCGCGGCCAAACAGGATGCCGACGGTACCGCCGCCTTTGACGCCAGCTGCGATCTCTCGCGCGGCGGCTTCCGGCGTCACCACCGGCTTGGCCTGATCGTGGGCGCGGGCGGTGGTGGCGAATAAGAGCGTGCAGTCGGCGACCGCCTGCTCGACGGTGTCGAACAGCTCGACCTGATCCAGAATATGATCGGCGCCGGAGGCGGCACGCTGCGCGCTGATGTTCGGCCAGCCATCGCGCGGATTGACGATCCGCAAGCGCGTCAGCCCGAAATTGCCCATGGCGCGCGCGGCCATGCCGATGTTCTCGCCGAGCTGTGGCTCGACCAGAATCACAACGGGGCCGGCGAGGTCGATGCCTGATTTGGTCTTGTCGGTGCCCGAACCGGACATCTCACTTCACTTTCTGATTCAACGTCTGAAGAATCTGAATCAAGCTCCGAAGAGCCTGATTCAACACGTCACCGGCGGCCCAATATTCGTTTGCCTGTCCGGCCGCATTTCTCAAGCAATATAATCGGATTAGTGACGCCTTCTGATTTTCGGTCAAAACCTCAACGCGGCCCTGCGCAGCGGCCGCTTGCACGCGTTCGGGTTTCGGATACGGTATCAATCACAATAAAAGCGAACTGCCAAACGAACCCAAAAGCCGGTTCAACGGCTTGGGATACGGGAGGCTTCCATGCGCCAAAGATGGTCACTGGCGATGCCGGACTGATTCTCATCCTGGCCGGCGGCGTGCTGGCTCATCTGACCCAAACTTCCGGCGGCATCCGGATCCAGGATGTGCGCTTTACGGGCGCCAAGGGCAACACCATGAGCGCCCTGCTCTACATCCCGCCGAACGCGTCAGCGCAGACCCCCGCCCCCGGCATTCTCGCGGTTCACGGCTACATCAATTCGCGGGAGACGCAGGATGGCTTTGCCATCGAATTCGCCCGCCGCGGTTACGTGGTGCTCGCCCTCGACCAGACCGGCCACGGCTACAGCGATCCGCCCGCCTTCGCCAACGGCTTTGGCGGGCCCGATGGCCTCGCGCATCTGCGCAGCCTCGACATTGTCGACAAGAACAATATCGGCCTCGAGGGCCACTCGATGGGCGGCTGGACCGTGCTCGCCGCCGCAACCGCGATGCCCAACGACTACAAGTCGATGGTGCTGGAGGGATCGTCGACCGGCAAGCCGTTCGCCGCCGACGGCACCCCGAGCTGGCCGCGCAATGTCGCGCTGGTGTTCGCGCAATACGAGGAATTCTCCAACCTGATGTGGGGGGTCGAGCGGGCGCGCGACGTCACGCAAAGCCCGAAACTTTGGGCCATGTTCGGCACCCAAGGGCCGGTCGAACCCGGCAAGGTCTATGGCGACATCGCGCAAGGCACCGCAAGGGTGCTCTACACCCCGGCGATCACGCACCCGGACGAGCATATTTCGCATCAAGCCATCGGCTACAGCCTCGACTGGTTCGCCAAGACGCTGCAAGGCGGCACCCCACGCCCCGCGGACGACCAAATCTGGTTCCGCAAGGAGATCGGCACGCTGATCGCGCTGATCGGTTTTGTCATCCTCCTGATCGGCGTATTCGACGGGCTGCTGGAGGCCCCCTTGTTTTCGCAGCTGAGACTGCCCGAGATCGCCGACGGCACGATGCCGGCTCACGCCGCTTCCAGCGGCGGCCGCTGGACCACGGCGTTCCTGCTGTCGGCCTTCATTCCCGCGCTGACCTACTATCCGGCGTTCGCGCTGGCCGGCACTTTTGTGAAGCCGTCCGCATACCTGCCCCAGGGCATCACCAACCAGATCATGGTCTGGGCCATCATCAATGCGCTGATCGCGCTGGCGCTGATGCCGTTTGCGCCCAGACGCGCCCGCAGGACAGGCATCATCGGGCCGTCGATCCTGATCGCGATCGCCACGATCATCGTCGGCTATGCCGCGCTGTGGCTGGCCGATCTGGCGTTCAAGATCGATTTCCGGTTCTGGATCGTCGCGCTCAAACTGATGAGCGCAAAACAGTTTCTGATCTTCCTGATCTACCTTGTCCCGTTCACGGCGTTTTTCGTGATCGCGCTGCATGTGCTGCACCGGAATTTCAGCACCATGGGCGCGGGGCGCGGCGGGCTCTACCTCACCAACATTTTTGCGCTGACACTCGGCTTCATCGTGCTGCTGGTGCTGCAATACGGCACGCTGTGGATATCAGGAAAACTGTTCAATCCGCTGCCCGATCCCGGATTCGTACCGCTTTCCACCATCGTCGCCATCGAGTTCGTGCCGCTGCTCGGGATATCAGCCATTATCGCGACCTTCACCTGGCGGCGCACCGGCTCCAGCCTGCCGGGCGCCCTGATCTGCGGCCTCTTCGTAACCTGGTATGTGGTGGCGGGCACGGCCACGCAGGCGGCGTTCTAGAGCGTTTTCGAGCGAAGTAGGCGCCGGTTCGCGTAACGAAAACGCGTCAAAGCGAAGAGACAGAGCCTCGGTTCTGGTCAATCAGAACCGAGGTTCTGAGCCAAAAGATGGGCTGAAAGTGCATAGCGCCTTGGCTTTCGCCAGCGCGATTGCGGTGCTATAGCGCGCATACATTCATCCCATCCCTCCCGAAACGCGCTATTCCAAAAAGGCCCGATCTCCATGGCAAAAATCAAGGTGACCAACCCCGTCGTCGAACTCGATGGCGACGAGATGACCCGGATCATCTGGAAATACATCAAGGACAAGCTGATCACCCCGTTCCTCGATATCAACCTGATGTATTTCGACTTGGGGATGGAATACCGCGACAAGACCAACGATCAGGTCACCATCGACGCCGCCAACGCCATCAAGAAGGTCGGCGTCGGCGTCAAATGCGCCACCATCACGCCGGACGAAGCCCGGGTGAAGGAATTCGGCCTCAAGGAAATGTGGAAATCGCCGAACGGCACCATCCGCAACATCCTCGGCGGCGTCGTGTTCCGCGAACCCATCATCTGCAAGAACGTGCCCCGGCTGGTGCCGGGCTGGACCAAGCCGATCATCATCGGCCGCCACGCGTTCGGCGACCAGTACAAAGCCACCGACTTCAGGTTTCCGGGCAAGGGCACGCTGACGATGAAATTCGTCGGCGACGACGGCAAGGTAATCGAACGGGAAGTCTACAAGTCCCCGAGCGCCGGCGTGGCGCTGGCCATGTACAACCTTGACGATTCCATCGCCGATTTCGCCCGCGCCTCGCTCAACCAGGGTCTGGCCAAAGGCTATTCGGTCTATCTCTCGACCAAGAACACCATCCTCAAGGTCTATGACGGGCGCTTCAAGGACATCTTCCAGGAGATTTACGAAAAGGAGTTCAAGGCCAAATTCGAAGAGAAGAAGATCACCTACGAGCATCGCCTGATCGACGACATGGTCGCCGCCGCGATGAAGTGGTCAGGCGGATACGTCTGGGCCTGCAAGAACTACGACGGCGACGTGCAGTCCGACACCATCGCGCAGGGCTACGGCTCGCTCGGCCTGATGACCTCGGTGCTGATGACGCCGGACGGCAAGACGGTCGAAGCCGAAGCCGCCCACGGCACGGTGACGCGGCATTACCGCGAGCACCAGAAGGGCAAGGAGACCTCGACCAACTCGATCGCCTCGATCTTCGCCTGGACCCGCGGGCTGTCGCACCGCGCCAAGCTCGACAACAACGAGGCGCTGGAAAAATTCGCGCAAACGCTGGAGAGGGTTTGCGTCGATACCGTCGAAGCCGGCTTCATGACCAAGGATCTCGCTTTGCTGGTCGGCGCCGACCAGCGCTGGCTGTCCACCACCGGCTTCCTCGACAAGGTCGCGGAAAACCTGACCAAGGCGATGGCATAAGCGACCTGCGGTGCGGGAATGGGCCGTTCTCGAAAATCCAGATGGGAGATCGCGGCGATGCCGCTCCTCAAGAGCGCCGCGCTCGCTTTACTGTCGCTATCGGGCTCGCTCGTGAGCGCGCCGGCCGCCGAGACGCCGCTTCCCGACGCCATCGCGGCGCCGGGAGAAACCATTGTGCTCACGGTGCACGCCGAGGGCGCGCAGGTGTACGAGTGCAAGGTCGGCACTGACGGCAAGTCCGGGTGGGCATTCCGCGAACCGATTGCGACACTGCTGGTCGACGGCAAGACCGTCGGCCGGCACTATGCCGGACCGAACTGGGAACACAGCGACGGCAGCGCCGTGGTCGGGAAATCAGCCGGAAGCGTCCCCGGCGCGACACCGAACGATATTCCCTGGCTGAAGCTTGACGTGATTTCCCGGCGCGGCAGCGGCATCCTTGCCGGCGTCACCACGGTGCAGCGGATCAACACCAAGGGCGGAAAACTTGAGGGGGCGTGCGACAAGGCCGGCGCCTATAGCAACGTGCCCTACTCCGCGGACTATGTATTCCTGCGCAAGGGTTGAGCGACGAGGCGTCGCGAACGTAGCGCGACGCCAATCGACGGAGGTTTTACCCATGCTCTTCATGGTGATCGAGCGTTTCAAAGACCGCGATCCGATCCCGGTCTACAAGCGCGTGCGCGATTCCGGGATAAAATTTCCCGAAGGACTGACTTATGTCGGCAGCTGGATCGAATCCAACTTCGACAGCTGCTTCCAGCTGATGGAATGCGACGATCCGCTGTCAGGGCCTCGGCATGACCTTCGAGATCGTCCCGGTGGTGCCGAGCAAGGAGACGCGCGAAGTCGTCGCGCCGTTCCTGGATTCGAAATAGCGCTGCCGAGCCGAGCGAACCGAGTTTGCTCTCGATCTGGTACACCAGCCCGCGTCGGGGCCGTTTCTTCTGCGTACTATTTTGAAAAGTGAGCAATAGTGATTAGCCGGCCCAGAACCCCGGGGGAGCATGATGGTTCCATTACCGCGCGCCCTCGGCAGTTATCGATGACCGAGAGTTTCGGTAGTGCTCCCGCCCAACATAAGGGGAAGCGCATGCCCGCAGCACAATCGCCTCCTGTCCCGACGGCAAGCAGGATTGACGGCCGTCCATGCTCACAGTGCAAAGCCCCTATGGTTCTTGCCCAGATCAGACCAGCCAATTTGGGCTTCGACCTATGCACCTTTGATTGCGTAAAGTGCGACCGCACCGAGAGGGTTACGCTACGGACAACCGCGGAGCGATGGCGTTCCAGCCCATTGCAAGCGCCGAACTGAGGCGGTTCCGGTCTGTATGGGACAGCGACCTATGCTCGACTCGCAAAACAAAGGGCCTCAATGCACCGCCTGCGGTTCTCCAATGAAACTGACGGCAATTGAGCCGAGCGAAACGGGCCAGGACCTGCGAACCTTCCATTGCCAACAATGCAAAAGGGTTGAGCGGCATGTCATTGCAAGCGCGGTAACGGAGGCCTGGCTGGCGCCAAAGAAGTAAGCCGCCTCGGTTGGCGGCCTTTTTCATTTCGCAGTTTCCGAACTGTCCGCCGCATCGCCCGACAAAGACAGTTCGCTTAGGACCGGCACCCACGGATCGGTATCAGCGACCCGCTCGCCTGGACTATTCGTCCGCAATTCCGTCTTCGTGCGCGGCCTGCGCAATTTCACCCGCGGCGAGATCGCCCTTGTGCGCCTGCGCGGTATCGGCAAGCCGCGCCTTCGCGGTCCTGTGGACATGGGCGGCGAGATCAGGCACGCGTTCGATCAGCGCGTGGAAATCCTGGGCATCCAGCGCCAAGAGCTTGGTCTTGCGCATCGCCGTCACCGTGCCGCTGCGCTTGGTACGGCGCAGCAGCGCGATTTCTCCGAAGAATGTGCCGTCCGAGAGCCGGACGCGCTGGTTCGGCAATTCGATTTCGACCTCGCCCGCGGTGATGAAATACATCGAGGATGCGGCATCGCCGCGCCGTACCAGGACTTCGCCTGATTCGATGGTCTGGGCTCGCAGCAGCCGCATGATGTCGGCGATCTCCGCAGCCCCAAGGTGCGAGAACAGCGGCACCCGCGCCAGCATTCCCCAGGTGACGACGAAATCGCGCCGCCGCACCTCGTCGGCAAACGCCCTGGAGATGATCGCTACCGGCAGCGCGATCATCACCAGCCCGGCGACGATCGCGAACACCGACACCAGCTTGCCCAGCGGCGTCAGGGGGACCACATCGCCATAGCCGACCGTGCCCAGCGTCACGATCGCCCACCACATCGCCTGGGGGATGGTGCCGAACTTGTCGGGCTGAACCTTGTGCTCGATGGCATAAAGCAGCGAAGCGAACAGCAACACCGCACCCATCAGAATCACAAGGCAGCCGAGCAGCGTTCGCCGCTCGGCATGAAGGGCTGACAGCAGCGAGCGCATCGCAGGTGAATAACGGACCAGCTTGAAGAACGGCAGCATGCCGAGCAGCGTCAGCGAGGCGCGGTCGCGGGCGAGAAGTGCGATCAAAGCCGGCAGGAATGCCATGAGATCGATGATGCCGAGGCTGGAGACGGCATATTCGATCCGGTCCCGTGACGCACTCAATTGCCGCAGCGAGTGGCCGACCACGCTCCAGAGCCGTGCGGCGTATTCCAGCGCAAACACCACCACCGCGGCAACCTGGATGACGGTGAACAGCCCGCCGAAACGCGCGTCGAACTCGGGCACTGACGCCAGGATCATCGCCAGCACGTCGATGACGATGATGAAAACGATCAGCCGGACGAAGCGCGAGCCGACCGAATAAGGCAAGTGATCGTGTTCAAGCAGTTCGTAGAGGCGATCCCGCAAGTCCGGGTCGTTCAGCCGCCTTCTGCGCGGAAGGATCGCCACCGGATTAAGCGCTGCCCATCGCTTTTTCGATCGCCGAGAGCGCCGCGGCTGCCTTGGCGCCGTCGGGCCCGCCGGCCTGCGCCATGTCGGGCCGCCCGCCGCCGCCCTTGCCGCCGAGCGCTTCGGAAGCGACGCGCACCAGATCGACTGCGCTGAAACGCGAGGTGAGATCGCTGGTTACACCGACGACCACTCCGGCCTTGCCATCCTCGGTGACGCCGACGATGGCGACAACGCCGGAGCCGAGCTGTTTCTTGCCGTCGTCGACAAGGCTCTTGAGGTCCTTGGTCTCGACACCCTCGACCGCGCGCGCCATCAGCTTGACGTTGCCGACATGGCGCACGCCATTGGCGCCCGCCGCCGGCCCATGGGCGGCCGCGCCGCCGCCCATCGCCAGCTTCTTGCGCGCATCCGACAGATCGCGCTCCAGTCTCTTGCGCTCTTCCATCAGGGAGGCGATGCGCGCCGGCATGTCGTCGAGCGTGGTGCGCAGCTCCGTTGCCGCCGACTTGGCGAGTTGAATGGTGTCGTTGGCATGTTGCCGCGCATGGCGTCCGGTCAGCGCCTCGATGCGGCGAACGCCCGACGACACCGCGCTTTCGCCGGTGACCGAGATCAGGCCGATATCGCCGGTGCGCCGAACATGGGTGCCGCCGCACAGCTCCACCGACCAGCCGAGCGCGTTGCTCATGCGGTCGCGATCGCTCTTGCCCATCGAGACCACGCGCACCTCGTCGCCGTATTTTTCGCCGAACAGCGCCCGCGCGCCGGCGTCGCGGGCGTCGTCCACCGCCATCAGCCGCGTGGTGACCTCGTCATTCTCGAGCACCACCTCGTTGGCGATATCCTCGATACGGCTCAACTCGTCCGGCGTGATCGGCTTGGGATGGGCGAAGTCGAAGCGCAGCCGGTCCGGCGCCACCAGCGAGCCGCGCTGCGCGATGTGGTCGCCGAGCACCTGCCGCAACGCTTCGTGCAGCAGATGCGTCGCGGAATGATTGGCGCGGATCGACGTGCGTCGTCCATGATCGACTTCGAGCAGCAGCGCCGTGCCTGATTTCAGCGTGCCCTGCTCCACCGTGCCCACATGCACGAACAGATCGCCGGCCTTTTTCTGGGTGTCGGTGACGCGGAACCGCACGCCCTCGCCGGTCATCATGCCGGTGTCGCCGACCTGGCCGCCGGACTCCGCATAAAACGGCGTCTGGTTCAGAACGATGGCGCCGCTGTCGCCGGCCTTGAGGCTCTCGACATCCTTGCCGTCCTTCACCAGCACGGCCACCACGCCTTCGGCGCTCTCGGTCTCATATCCCAGGAATTCGGTGGCGCCGAGTTTCTCGCGCAGCGGAAACCAGACATTCTCGCTGGCGGTATCGCCGGAGCCTGCCCATGCCGCGCGCGCCTTGGCGCGTTGGCGGTCCATCGCGTCGGTGAAGGACGCGATGTCAACGCTGATGCCGCGGTTGCGCAGCGCATCCTGGGTGAGATCGAGCGGAAAGCCATAGGTGTCGTACAGCGTAAACGCGGTGTCGCCGTCGAACATGTCGCCCTTTTTCAGGGTAGCGCTCTTTTCGTCGAGTATGGTCAGCCCGCGCTCCAGCGTCTTGCGGAAGCGGGTCTCTTCCAGCAGCAAGGTTTCCTCGATCAGATTTTCGGCGCGCACCAGTTCGGGATAGGCCTGGCCCATCTCGCGCACCAGTGTCCACACCAGGCGATACATCAGCGGGTCCTTGGCGCCGAGCAATTGCGCATGGCGCATCGCGCGGCGCATGATCCGGCGCAGCACGTAGCCGCGGCCCTCGTTCGACGGCAATACGCCGTCGGCGATCAGGAACGACACCGCGCGCAGATGATCGGCGATCACGCGCAACGACGCCTTCTGCTCACCTTGCGGATCGGCGCCGGTCATTTCGGCAATGGCGTGGATCTGTGCTACGAAAAGATCGATCTCAAAACTGTCGTGCTTGCCTTGCAGCACCGCCGCGACGCGCTCCAAACCCATGCCGGTGTCGATCGACGGCTTCGGCAAATTGTTGCGCTGGCCGCCCTCGAGCTGCTCGAACTGCATGAAGACCAGGTTCCAGATCTCGACGAAGCGGTCGCCGTCCTGCTCGGGTGAGCCCGGCGGCCCGCCCCAGATCTTGTCGCCATGGTCGTAGAAAATTTCCGAGCACGGACCGCACGGGCCGGTGTCGCCCATCTGCCAGAAGTTGTCGGAGCCGGCGATGCGGATGATGCGCGATTCGGGCAGTCCCGCGATCTTCTTCCAGAGATCGAAGGCCTCGTCGTCGTCGACATAGACGGTGGCCGAGAGTTTGTCCTTCGGCAGGCCGAATTCCCTGGTGACGAGATTCCACGCCAGCTCGATGGCGCGGTCCTTGAAATAGTCGCCGAACGAGAAATTGCCCAGCATCTCGAAGAAGGTGTTGTGGCGCGTGGTGTAGCCGACATTGTCGAGATCGTTGTGCTTGCCGCCGGCGCGCACGCATTTCTGCGACGTGGTGGCGCGCTGATAGGAGCGCTTCTCGACGCCGGTAAAGACGTTCTTGAATTGCACCATGCCGGCATTGGTGAACATCAGCGTCGGATCGTTGCGCGGCACGAGCGGCGACGACGGCACGATCTCATGGCCGTTGCGCTCGAAGTAGTTCAGAAATGTCGACCTAATTTCGTTAACGCCGCTCATTTTGGTCCAATCGCGCCCAACACCGCCCGCAGGCAGCTACTTCCCGCGCACCGCTTTTAGACAAGGGGGCTGGCGCTGTCCAGAAAGTGTGCAGCGGATCAGGGGCTTGCCGCACCAGCACAGGAACCGTTGATAGTTGCTGCAGCTGCGTTGACAGCCTTGGCACAGCCGTGTTTTTCTCCTATCTGTTCAAGACAGTTACGTCGGGAGAGATCGGCTTAAGAAAGCCGGCGCCGAAGGAGCAACCGCCCCGGAAACTCTCAGGCAAACGGACCGCGTGACTTGTTAGCATCTGGAAAGAGACGCCGCCGGGCTTAGCACCCCGGAAGTGTCCGCCGACGGGATAATACTCTCAGGCACAGCGACAGATGGGGCTTCGACGGGGTTTTCGAGGAATTATTCTCGGGAACCGCGAGGGCTCCGTGATGCTTGCGCGCGACGACGAAACCCCGCTGAAACGCATCCCTCTGCACGCGCTGCATGTCTCAAGCGGCGGCAAGATGGTGCCGTTCGCCGGCTATGACATGCCGGTGCAATACGCAACCGGCGTGCTCAGGGAACACCTGCATACCCGCAGCAACGCCGGCCTGTTCGACGTTTCGCATATGGGCCAGATCGCGCTCCATGCGAAATCCGGCAAGGTGGCGGATGCTGCCCTGGCGCTGGAGCGGCTGGTGCCGCAGGACATTCTGGGCGTTGTGGCCGGCCGGCAGCGCTACGCACAGTTCACCAACGAGGCCGGCGGCATCCTCGACGATCTGATGGTGGCCAATTTCGACAGCCATCTGTTTCTCGTGGTCAACGCCGCCTGCAAAGCCCTGGACGAGGCGCATCTGCGCGCCAACCTGTCGGATACCTGCGTGATCGAGCCGCTTGGCAATCGCGCACTGATCGCGCTGCAGGGGCCAAAAGCGGAATCGGTGCTGGCAAGACTTTGTGCAGATGTTCAGGCGATGCGGTTCATGGACGCCGGCCCGCGCCGCGTTGGCGGCATTGATTGCTTCGTCTCGCGCTCGGGCTACACCGGCGAGGACGGCTTTGAGATTTCGGTTCCGGCCGAACAGGCCGAGGCGCTCGCCACCGCGCTGCTCGGGAGCAGCGACGTGCTGCCGATCGGGCTAGGTGCGCGCGACAGCCTGCGGCTCGAGGCCGGGCTTTGCCTGTATGGCCACGACATCGACACCACGACGACGCCGGTCGAGGGCGCGCTGGAATGGTCGATCCAGAGGGGCCGCCGCAATGGCGGCGCGCGCGCCGGCGGCTTTCCCGGCGCGGACAAGATTCTCGCTCAGCTTGGGAAAGGCGCACCGCGCCGCCGCGTCGGGCTTAAACCGGAGGGCCGCGCCCCGGTGCGCGAAGGCGCGCCGTTATTCGCAGATGCGACCTCATCCGAACAGATCGGCGCCGTCACCTCGGGTGGCTTCGGCCCCAGCATCAATGCGCCCATAGCGATGGGCTATCTGCCGTCGTCGCACACGGCATCCGGAGGTTTGGTGTTCGCCGAATTGCGCGGACAGCGTTTGCCGCTGCGGGTCGCGCCCATGCCCTTCGTTCCCAATACCTACAAACGCTGAAGGATTTGTCATGACGACGCTGTTTACATCAGACCACGAATGGCTCCGCATCGAGGGCGACGTCGCCACCATCGGCATCACCGATTACGCGCAGTCGCAGCTCGGCGACGTGGTGTTCGTCGAACTGCCGAAGGTCGGCCGCAGCCTGAAGAAGGCGGAAGCCGCGGCCGTGGTCGAATCCGTCAAGGCGGCGTCCGACGTCTACGCGCCGATTTCAGGTGAGGTAATGGAAGTCAACGACGCGCTGTCAGCCGAGCCGGCGCTGGTCAATTCCGACGCCGGCGGCAAGGCGTGGTTTTTCAAACTGAAGATTGCAGACAAAGGCGAACTCAACGGCCTGATGGATGAGGCCGCCTACGCCAAGCACACCGCGTGAGATGACCAGGCAAGCCACCATACCCACACTGTCATCGTCCGCGAATGCGGACGATCCCGTACACCGTGACATCTCGATTCAATCACTGATGGCGGTGATTACTGGATGCCCCGCCTTCGCGGGGCATGACAATGAATAACGAGGAACGACCCATGACCGCGCACCGCAAACCCGCCGACGAGGCCGCCGCCACCTTCGTACGCCGCCATATCGGCCCCTCGCCCCGCGACATATCAGCGATGCTGGAGACTGTAGGCGCAAAAAGCCTTGATGCGCTGATGGCTGAGACGCTGCCGTCGTCGATCCGGCAAAAGTCGCCGCTTGATCTCGGCGCGGCGCTGAGCGAGACCGAAGCGCTCGCGCATATGAGCCAGCTTGCGTCACAAAACCAGGCCTTCACCTCGCTGATCGGCCAAGGCTATTCCGGCACCATTTTGCCGGCGGTGATCCAGCGCAACATCCTGGAAAGCCCGGCATGGTACACGGCCTATACGCCGTATCAGCCGGAGATCAGCCAGGGCCGGCTGGAAGCGCTGTTCAACTTCCAGACCATGATCTGCGACCTCACCGGGCTCGACATCGCCAACGCCTCGCTACTCGATGAAGCCACCGCCGCCGCGGAAGCGATGGCGCTGGCCGAGCGCGTCGCACAGACGAAAACCAAATCGTTCTTTGTCGATTCCGAGGTGCATCCGCAGACGCTGGCGGTGCTGCGCACCCGCGCCGAACCGCTTGGCTGGAATTTGATCGTCGGCGATCCCGCCGCCGATCTCGCCCACGCCGAGGTGTTCGGCGGATTGCTGCAATATCCGGGCACTTCGGGCGCGGTGCGCGACCTGCGTCCGGCCATCGCGATGCTGCGCGCCAAGGGCGCGCTTGCGGTCGTCGCCGCCGACCTGCTGGCGCTAACGCTCTTGGCCTCCCCCAGCGAACTCGGCGCGGATATCGCGATCGGATCGGCGCAACGGTTCGGCGTGCCGATGGGCTATGGCGGGCCGCACGCCGCCTACATGGCGGTGCGCGACGCGCTGAAGCGCTCGCTGCCCGGCCGCATCGTCGGGCTGTCGATCGATTCGCGGGGGCAGCCTGCCTATCGCCTCGCGCTGCAGACCCGCGAGCAGCATATCCGCCGCGAAAAGGCGACCTCCAACATCTGCACCGCGCAGGTGCTGCTGGCGGTGATCGCCTCGATGTATGCGGTCTATCACGGCCCGGAAGGCCTCTCTCACATCGCGCGCACGGTGCATCGCCGCGCTTGCGTGCTGGCGGCGGGATTACGCAAACTCGGCTTTGCGCCGCAGTCTGAGGTGTTCTTCGACACGGTGACGGTGGATGCCGGCGCAAAACAGAGCGAAATCGTCGCCCGCGCCAGGGCCGAAAAAATCAACTTGCGGATCGGCGCGCGCACGCTCGGCATCGCGCTGGACGAGACCACGACGCCTGCAACCGTCGAGGCGGTGTGGCGCGCCTTCGGCGGCCGGCTTGCTTATGCAGAAATTGAGACCGGCGTGCGCGATGCGTTGCCTGCCGAGTTGAAACGCGGAAGCGTGTTCCTCACCCATCCGGTATTCCACGCTTATCGCTCGGAGACCGAGTTGCTGCGCTACATGCGCAAGCTGTCCGACCGTGATCTCGCGCTCGACCGCGCCATGATTCCGCTGGGCTCCTGCACCATGAAGCTCAACGCCACCTCCGAGATGATCCCGCTGAGCTGGCCCGAGTTCGGCAGCCTGCATCCGTTCGCGCCGCGCGAGCACGCGGCAGGCTATCACGCGCTGTTCGCGCGGCTGGAACAATGGCTGTGCGACATCACCGGCTATGACGCGATCTCGCTGCAGCCGAATTCCGGCGCGCAGGGCGAATATGCCGGCCTGCTGGCGATCCGCGGCTACCACGCCGCGCGCGGCGAGCCGCACCGCAAGGTGTGCCTGATCCCCTCCTCCGCGCACGGCACCAACCCGGCCTCCGCCAGCATGGCCGGCATGGAGGTCGTGGTGGTGGCGTGCGATGGGCGCGGCGACGTCGACGTCAATGATTTGCGCGCCAAGGCGGCGCAGCATTCGAAGAATCTCGCCGCCGTCATGATCACCTATCCCTCCACCCATGGGGTGTTCGAGGAGCACATCAGCGAAATTTGCGAGATCGTGCACGGCCATGGCGGACAGGTCTATCTCGACGGCGCCAACCTGAACGCGCAGGTCGGGCTGTCGCGGCCCGGCGATTACGGCGCCGACGTCAGCCATCTCAATCTGCACAAGACGTTCTGCATTCCGCATGGCGGCGGCGGCCCCGGGATGGGACCGATCGGCGTCAGGGCGCATCTCAAGCCATTCCTGCCGGGGCATCCCGCGACCGACGGCGCGAAGCCGGGGGCCGCCGGGCCGGTCTCGGCGGCGCCCTTCGGCTCGGCGTCGATCCTGACCATCTCGTATATCTACATTCTGATGATGGGCGGCGAAGGCCTGACCCGCGCTACCGAAATCGCGATCCTCAACGCCAACTACATCGCGACCAGGCTCGACCCGCATTTTCCGGTGCTGTACCGCAACGCCAGAGGCCGCGTCGCCCATGAATGCATCGTCGATCCGCGGCCGCTGAAGGCGTCGAGCGGCGTCACCGTCGACGACATCGCCAAACGGCTGATCGATTACGGTTTTCATACACCGACCATGAGCTTTCCGGTGCCGGGCACGCTGATGATCGAGCCGACCGAATCCGAGTCGAAGATCGAAATCGACCGCTTCTGCGATGCCATGATCGCGATCCGCCGCGAGATCGCCGAGATCGAACAGGGCCGCTGGAAGGTCGAGGCCTCGCCGCTGCGCCACGCCCCGCATACGGTGCACGACATCGCCGACGATGACTGGGCGCGGGCCTATAGCCGCGCCGAGGGCTGCTTTCCCAAGGGCACCTCGCGATCAGACAAATACTGGTGTCCGGTGGGGCGGGTCGACAATGTCTATGGCGACCGCAATCTCGTCTGCTCGTGTCCGCCGGTCGAGGACTACGCCCAGGCGGCGGAGTGACGGGCCGCAAGGCCGTCATTCCGCGCAGAGCGCGGCCCGATGACAAGCTCCGACGCGAACCCGGAATCCAAGGATTCCCTGGTGTGCAATGACATATCTGAGGTCTGGTCCTTCGGAGCATCCCGGAATGACGGGCACCAATAACTTGAAGCGTCACTCCAGCGCTCCAAACGAGCGAATTAACAATCTCCGCACTAACCCGTCTTCGCGGATTCGCGCTCGAAAACGTCGATTTCGAGATTTTTTAGACGGCTAAGTATTTGATTTGCAAGGGGCGAGGTCTTCGATTTCAT
>Ga0208355_1000168_pt1 | contig 32942 bp, 19 predicted proteins | sample NGESurdeep072012_6_FD_184458 | JGI IMG/M metagenome (GOLD analysis project Ga0208355, IMG submission 184458) | Arctic peat soil microbial communities from Barrow, Alaska - NGEE Surface sample 210-3 deep-072012 (SPAdes) | ecosystem: Environmental > Terrestrial > Soil > Wetlands > Peat ... | reverse complement strand
GCCGATGCCTTTGTCAAACCGGAGACATCGCGTTTCACTACGACTGCCTGCTGGATGACGCAGTCTGATGCGAACAGCTCTCTGCATCGAATTCCCTGATCATCAGGGAAAATGCAGGGAAATTTAGCGTATTCGGGTGCTTTTGCCGCTTCGCCTGGTCCTAAAGCCCCCGTTGCCATTGGTCTTTTTCCGGAAATTCCCTAGCGAACGGAACAGGGAATTTTGATCGGGTATCAGGAAAACCAACTTCCCTGATCCGCTTCCTATCAGGGAACTCCCCTGCTAATCAGAGCGGCCTCATCCCAGACATGGAGGTGCACAGGTCATGAACCCGCCGGAGCTCGAAACCGATTCTGAACACTCCCCTGGCAGCAATGATTCGCGGCGCTTCACTCGATGCGAACTCTACGAAAAGGTCTGGTCAGAACCGATGGTCAAGATCGCGAAGGAATTTGGGATCTCGGCCGTGGCCTCGCGAAAACCTGCAAGCGATTGGAGGTGCCCGTTCCGCCTCGCGGCTATTGGGCAAAGCTTCAAGCCGGCAAACGGGTGTCGCAGCTCCCCCTCCCGGCGGCCAAGCCGACGACGACGACGGAAACCGTGATCCATCGAACCCCTCCATACAGACCCGGACCTCCTCCACGGGATCCTGAACTCCAGGCGAGAATAGACGCTGCGCTTTTGTCGTGCGTACCGGTCAGGGTCCGAAAGAGCCTGTCCAATCCCCACTCCATCATTCGCGGGTGGATGGATGAGGATCGGCTCGCTCGGGAGCGGCCTCGTGAGAGTTTCTATACACCGGTCCACCTGTCAATCACTCGAACCCAGACCGCTCGGCGCCGTCTCAGAGTCCTGAATACGATTTTCCGTGAATTCGAGCGCATGGGCTCTAGCGTAAGGGCACAGCGGAGAGAGCGGGAACCGGTCATCGTCAAGAGCGCGACAGCGGAGTTGAAGTTCGTCCTATTCGAACCGATGCGGCGCGTGCGCCTGCCGCTCACCGAAAAGGAAAAGCAGGACTATTGGAACAAAGGGCGCGAGTGGAAACATGAAACCCGCCCGTCTGGCGAGCTAGTCCTCCGAATCGAATCGTATTTCGGCGGCGGAGCCAAGTCGGAATGGCGCGACAAGCCGGAATCACCACTTGAGGGTCAAATTGATGAAGTGATGAAGGGACTGGTGACGCCAATGGTTCTGGTCGAGGATTTGGAGCGCCAACGCCGCGAAGACCAAACGCGCAGGTGGAAGATGGAGCAAGAGCGTGCCGAGCGCGAACGGCTGCGCCAAATCGAGGCCGCGAGATGGAAGCATCTGCTAGATCTTGCAGCCGCTTCGCGTCTGGCTGGGGAAGTCCGAGAATTTCTCGACAAGATGGAACGGAGAATCCAATCGGAGCCGGTCGATCCGAGTCTGTTCGAGAAGTTCGCCAAGTGGATCGGATGGGCTCGCACCACAGCCGACCAGATGGACCCTATGGTGCGTCCGCTTACTGAATTGTAGCGGGAGCCCGAAGTACCTCGCGCGTCTCCGATGTTGCGCTGAACCATCGGATTAAGGTCACTGCCGCTTTGATCGTCAGGGTGAAGAGGAGCTCCCCGCCGCGCGATCAAAACACACTAATTGTCCAATCCCGTCCAAGGTCCCAGCCCAACGACGGTCTCCCGATCGAGAAACGTTTTGTCGAGGCTCTGTTCCCGCTTCTCCATCGCGCGGCGTAGTTCCGATCGGTTAAGACGAACGTGGTTGAGCTTCAGCTGATACAACTTGCCGCCGTCATTGGCCTTCCGTGCTTCTTCGTCCATCCAGATCCACGCTCGTCGATCCGCTGAGCGGAGAAACAAGATCCAGGCTGCATAGGCTTGAGTGACGTCTTGCGCAGACCAAAACGCGCGCCACCAGTGATGTGCCGACGCTTCACGGAACCTGAACCGCGCTGAGTGCCATCTTAGTTGCTCGTGCGCGGTCTCGACCGGTCCGTGCGTCCAAGCATCCGCGATCGGCAGCGTGTTGTTTGCTCTGAATCCTTGGAGAACGCGACAGCGCATTCTCCGCCAGGCAAGAGAGGACGCGAGATCCTTGGCAATAATACTCGCCAGCCACTCATCCTTATGGTTGTACTCAGCTGCGAGAGCCACGTTGAAGAGCGCTTGGTCGGTGTGACAAAGAGGCGGGCCAACAAGCTCGATGCGAAGATCATTCACCGGTGACGAGTCTTCTACTCGAAACAGAAGGTGCATGATCTCCTTAATTTGCGCTCCGCCAACAAATCGCGTGTTCAATGTGGATCGGAGGCTTCGCCAAAGCGCAGCGCCGCGGGGCGGGTCCTGCTTTAGGAGAGCTTCGCAGAGTGCCAGGTACGCGCCCTCTGCCAAGTGGACGCGCCGCGCGAAGTCGGAGGTCATCTCGCCAGATCCGGCGAGCCAGTCATCTACTAAGTCGGGCGCATGGCGCAAGACCGGTTCGAAGTCTTCAGCGACCATGCTAGCGAGGTAGAGGCTTGCTCCGGAGCGTCGAGCCTCGCGCCAACGCTCAGCGGCAACTTCCACTGCGCGCTGATGGACCTTCTGCTGCGCCTCGAAATCGAAAGCTGTCCGAAACGCGACGGCCGGGTCCTCGCTTTCCTCCTTAGATTTTCTGGGCGCAACAGAGAACAAGAAGCCCGCAGACTTCTCCGGCGTTTGGTAGACCGAGAGGTCTGAACCCGGATCCGGCGACTCTATCCCTTCCGCCGCAATGACTCTGCTGAAGACCCGAGCGGCGAAGCGAACTTCGGCGGAGTCGCACCCGCGCCGCCGCGCCGCTTCCAACAGCCGCCAGGGCGCCAAACGAGCTGCCAATTGCTCGAGCGGCAATTCTATCGCGCCTGCGATTAACGCCTCGGTTCCGTAATCATTAACGAAGTAGTCCTTCTCAGCGGACCATGACCAGTCACGGGTCAAGAGCTCATGTCCGAAGCGCTTGGCGTCCGCGTTTGTCAGCGCGATGAAGGCGAAGCCTTGCAATTCCACGTGCGATCCGAAGGCGATTTCCATGAGCCATTCCCACGCTGCGTTGCTGAAAGCGATCTTGTCCACTCCGAGCAGGGTCAACAAAGTCCGCTGCTGCGGGCCGGGGGTCTTCCCGAATCGGCCGATCAGGTCGTCTGCATCGTCGCCGCTCAGAGGACAGAGGAGGTCGCCAAGATCGGTGAGAATATATGGGAGCCCAGCACTGACAATGGCTTCGACTTGCTGACGACTTCCGAGATCGAGGATTTCTAGAACGAGCAAATTGTGTGTGGCGTAGTACTCTTCGCCGTCCGTTTTCTCGCGACCGTTGAGTCGCAGTGAACGCGCCGCCTTAGCCTCCTCGTCTCCGACCAGGACCAGAGCGTGGATCGCATTAAGCGCGCACCAATAGCGAGACTCGGCAGGAGATCCTGCCATGCTTCGGATCTTTCGACGCGTCAGATCACAGAGTACATCGGGCGCGCAGCGCGCCAGAACAGGCTCAAGCAACTCGAAATGATGGTCCTCAACGGTGTCGCCACGGTGTCGATGAAGCTTCTCTACATCGATCTTACCAGCAGTAGCTCGTACCTCCTCGATGAACGTTGCAGGTGGATTGAAGGTCGGATCGAGCCAAAATTCGGAGCAGCAATCCGCACGCCGCAGGAGCAGAAGGGACGTATTGGACAGCACAGCCTCGGCGTGGCGCCGCTCCAACGCGAATAAGCTCCGCCCCGGATCCGGGAGGTAATCCTTCTCGTAAGTGAAGGAACGGTCTAGCAGCGGGTTTAGTTTCGCGGCGGCGGTTTCGTCGTCTTCCTGACCCGTTAGAAGAAGCAATAACGTCGCAGCACGAGCTGGCAAACTTGAATTGACGCCTGCCTCCGGCAGCCGGTCCTGCAGTGCCCGTGATGTGGTCCGCAACATCTCGGCGGTCTGCTCGGGATCCCTTTCGTTGAGCAGGCACAGCCATTTGAGGCTGTCCCAACCCTCGTGGCGTAAATCGACTGAACGAGCCACCGCCGCCGCTTCAAACACCGGCGCGGCATCTGCGAGAGGAAACCCTTCCAATATCGATGCTGTGGTCGAGGCTAGAACCCCGTCGTCGCGGTCTACTAGCTGCAATTGATGTCCGAGCACTTGGAGCGATCCAGAAGCGTCTGTACCGACGCGAGTGAGGAATCGTTGTGATCGGTTCTTCTCTGCGTCAGCGTTCGTTGCTCGGGTTTCAACGCCTCGGGACACCACGCAATTCCACGCCCGAACCCTTGCCACAATCGCGGAGAGTGCCGACATATCGCCTCGGTCGATAGCTCGAAGAGCGTTCACCGCCCACAGGCGTGCGGAGGCGTGTGTTCGGTCGCGGGACTGTTCGACGGCGTCCAAGAGCGCGTCCGTGAGGCTGGCAGCTAGACTGGCGAGTTCACGCCGATGCGCGTCGCTCACATTTTGCGTCTGAAGCCAAGCCGTAACCAGAACGCCCGCAACCGGCGAGCCGGTAGCAACACCACGCTCGACGTAGATAGATACCGCAGCACGAAGAATCTCCGCTCGTTGGTCCAAGCCAGCGATTGGATCTAGCCACTGACTGAGTTTGGCGCCGACTCTTTCAAATGTCTTAGGCACGACGGCGTCGAGGGAGTTAAGCAGGGCGGCGCCCAGCGCGTGCGCGACAACCATTGGCGTAAGTTGGAAACCCGTTGCAGCATCTCCGGTGGTGAACTGCCCGTCGATGATGTCGCTTAGGCGAGCATAGACCTCGCGCTCGGTCAGGTCCGGGCGCTTCGCAGTATCGCCGAGGCTCTTGAGCGAGAACTCCTGAATTCCTGCGCGGTACTTGATGGCGATTTCCTTCAGCCAGGCACGCCAGTCGTTCTCGCTGAAGGATGGCCCAGCTCGAACGCCGAAGCTGTCGCGGCCGTACTCCCAAAGGAGCCCATGGACCGTCACCCGTCCGGCTTCGACGAGTCGCTCCCTGAGTCGAACCACAAGCCGGAACAACCTCGGGTTCTGCGCGAACGGAACGAGGTCAGGATGCAGATCGCCGCGTCTGAGCCGCTCAAACTCTAACATCTGATCGAGCTCGCCGCCCGCTGACAGATCATAGACATCGACGGGTGCAATCAAAGCGGGGACAACCAATCCGCGAAGCCTCGTCAGTTTGGTCTCGAAGTACCATGTGCGTGCGCTAACTACGACCCGAACAAGGCCGGCAAAAGGCTCACTCTGAAGCACCTTGAGCAGCGAGAGCCAAGGTACAGACGGTTCTTGGTTCAAACCATCGAAGAATACAACCAGCACTGGGCCTTCAACGGATGGCCTCTTCAGCAGGTTGTCCAGCCGACGCAGCCAGTGATCCCGATCGCGAATGCTCGCAAGCTCGTATAATCGATCGGCGAGAAAGCCTTTGACGGCCATCTCGGAGGTGCCCCTTATGCCCGCCGCCGCGGACGACGGAATCACCATGATGATTGGCAAGTCCGCCTTTCTATCAACAAGCCAGTCCAGCGTTGCCCAGGTTTTACCGACCCCGTCCAAGCCGACAACCGCGAGCGGGGCGTCGTTGTGAGCTCCGCCGACCCACCAATTCTGGAGCGTTTCGAAGACGCCCTTGCGGCGAATGCGATGCGCTTGCGCTCCGCCGGCACCGTCTTGGCCCAAAGCGGCCTGGGACGCGCGTGGCGAATCCCAGATTTGTTCGAGTTTATTGACCGACTGAGCGCGAAGGGACTCAAAGCCGAGGCTCCAGGCTTGGAGGTCCCGTTTAATCCGGTCGATGGCGTCGCCGCTGATGGATTGAAGCGCTTGTGCAAGTGCACCGGCTTCTGGCGAGAAGATGCTGGTCACGAGGTCCGGGGCGAAGGCGCAAAGGGCGGCGAGCTCAGCGAGACCATCGCCTTTCCAGTCGAGAACGATGACCGCGACACCGAGAGACTCGCCATGCTGATTCAGATCTTGCTCGATCTGTTCCGAGACTTTCCGTGTCGCGACGAGAACCCAAGCTTCGAGCGCCGGATCTCGCGCAAGGGCGTGATCAATCTCGCCTAGAAGTTCGCGATCGCTGAGCGAGGTGGTGTCGCTGTACTTCTTGCATTCGATTCGGAGCCGTCGCCCTTGTCTGCCGGCCGGTCCTGCGTCGCCGCCATGCTGGAAACCCGACTTGGCGACCGGGATCGTGATGCCGAGCAGGCGCCCCAGCAGCGCGGCGGCAAGCTGCTCAAGCTTGCTAGCGCGCTTCTCATCCTGCAAAGCCGCCTTCAGCTTCGTTTGGTTTTCCAAGTCTGCGGCGGTTAAGGTCATGATCGTCACGGAACCTGCTTTGATCAGTGTGTTTTGGGGACGTTGAAGGACCCAGTCGACTATTCTATCCCAGAAAAACGCAATCCGAGGGCATTGCAATAAACGCCCCTTGCTTTTAGCACTCCCGAACTTCGGAAACGATGATTTTGATCAACGATGAGTAGCCTGCCAGACCCTGTCACCTATTTTTCGCCGAATTAGTCCAAATTCCCCGGCTCTGCGCAATGTTTGTCCCCTGTTGACAAAGTGACAAGTCTCGATCATTCCCTTCTTGAAGCGCGATCTGCCGAAGTGTAGCGTGCCTCTTAGCGCAATGTCGCACGCGAGCTTGCTGGCACGCGATGAGCACCAGCAACCGCGAAGCGGCTGTTGAGCAAGCTTCCTCCGCCGGGCCCGGGTAACCCACCCACCGAGGACAGCGAGCGATGGTGTCTCGGCTACAAAGCCGAGAATGACGCTGCTGCCTGAAAAGGCCTGACGGAGGATTTCAATTTGACCTCACATCATCGTGGAATCGTGACGCTGCCGGCCGGCTCAGGCCCTTACCGGTTGGTGCTTAGCCTTCCGCCTTGGCGGACTCTGACAGCCAAGGATGCGCGCGAAATAATCGGCGAGCTGCGTTCTCCGAACGATCCCGCAACCCGGAAGGAGCTTCTGTCCGGTCCAATCGCGCTCTCGCTCAGAGAAATTTTGCTTCTCGCGCGTGTGGATCAGCTCCAAGACACGCTCGACAAGCTCGATCGCATGGAGAAGCACTACTTGGAAGTCGCGACACTCGACGCGAGCGAAACACAGCGCCGGCTGGCGGCGGCGTCAGCCGACGATCAAGGCGTGCTCGCCTACCGATATTGCATGGCCGACGGTGCCGATCCTCGTCTTGCGATTGCCAAGCGGCTTCTGGCTCTGATTCCGATCGCGCGACGTCACCTGAAAGAAGGCAAGCCGGCGCTCGAGTTTCTTGAAATTTCGGCCCTCAACGAGCGAGCCAACATGCTGCTGATCACTCCTCACCTTAGGCGCGGCCTGAACAATCTGGCGGCGGCGCGCGAAGGCGGGCGTCGGAAGAACGCAAGCAGCCGGGACTGGAGGGACGATCTCGCGCTGAAATTCAAAGAGGCCAAAGAGACCAATCCGAATCTGACCCGCCAGCAGTTTATTGACGGCCTTCCTCGTCCGGTTTCGGTGAGAACCCTGCAGAGGGGTTTGAAGGATCTGGCAAGCCGCTAGGCGATTTTCTCTAAAGGAGGGACAGCGCTCTCCAGCTGTCCCACCCCGTATTGGCAGTCTCTCCAGGCATGGGCGCTATGGAGCCATATCGGGAGATGACTACTGATGAAGATCGTTGAATCTGAGGGCGCTGAACAACCGAAAGACGTCGTTGAAACCTTTCGGCCTGTGACAACTCCACCAAATGGCCGCGGCCAAGCGATCGCGCTGCCTTGGAAGATCGGCTGATGCCTGCGCCGCTGGTCGAACTGTTCCCCTACCAGCGCAAATGGCTGGCGGACAAGTCGCGATTCAAAATCGCGATGGTCGCGCGGCAGTGCGGCAAAAGCAAATTCATGGCCGCACTGGAAGTGGTCGAAGACGTGCTCTACCACGAATCGCGTGGCGAGAAGGCGCGCTGGATCATCCTTTCGCGAGGAGAACGACAAGCGCTGGAGATGATGGACGAAGGGATCAAGCCCTGGTGCGTGAGCTACGACGCGGCGTGCGATGCGTCCGACTCTGATTTCAAGGGCGATTCCGGCATTGTCTACAAGGCGCATGAGGTCCAATTCGGACACGGCTCGCGCATCACGGCCCTGCCGGCGAATCCCGACACCGCGCGGGGGTTCACCGCAAGCGTAGTGCTCGACGAGTTCGCGATTCATCAGGAATCCCGAAAGATCTGGGCGGCACTATCCCCGAGCGTTTCGCGGCCGGACCTCAAACTCCGGGTGCTCTCGACACCCAACGGCAAGGACAACAAGTTTTACGAGCTAATGACGGAGCAGAAATCAGTGTGGTCGCGCCACACTGTGGACATCTACCAGGCGGTTGCGCAGGGACTTGATCGCAACATCGAGGAACTGCGCCCGGCAATCGGCGACGAGGACATCTGGGCGCAGGAGTTCGAGCTCAAATGGCTCGATGAAGCGAGCAGTTGGCTTACCTACGAGTTGATCACGGCGGTGGAAGATCCCGACGCCGGCGACCCGTCGAAATACGAGGGCAATTTCTGCTTCGTCGGCAATGATATCGCGCGCAACGGCGATCTGTGGGTGGCGTGGGTGTGGGAAATTGTCGGCGACGTTTTCTGGACGCGCGAAATCAAGGTGCTGCGACGCTCGACGTTTGCCGAGCACGACGCCGAGATGGATAGGATTTTCAGTCAGTACAAAATCGCGCGCGCCGGCATGGATCAGACCGGGATGGGCGAGAAGCCGGTCGAAGATGCGAAGCGGCGTTATCCGGGCCGAGTCGAGGGCGTGATCTTCACGGCGCCATCCAAGCTCGCACTGGCGACAGTAGGAAAGGCTGCATTCGAAGATCGCAAGGTGCGGATTCCCGCTGGCGATCTCGCGCTGCGCGCCGATTTGCACAAGCTGAAGAAAATTACCGGGCCAACCGGGATTCCGCGGTTCATCGCGGAGCGCGACGGCGATGGCCATGCCGATCGCACCTGGGCGGCGTTCCTGGGGATCGCGGCCGGCGACACCGGAAAATATCCCGAGCCGGATATTTTCTTCGGCGGCGACGATAGCGACGATGAAAGCGAGGCATCACTGATCGCGCAGATGGTGAGGGCGGGGCGCAGGCGGGAATAGTGAGACGAATCCTCAAACACGGAGAGCGAGCGCATCGTTTCAGGTCAAGGCCGCGGCCTTTGCCGTGCCTCCCGTCAGATCGCGCGGCGATGTATCCGTCGGGCTCGCGACCAGATGTGCACGCGCGACGAACTGTTCCGCCGCGAGAGAAATCCCAGTCTTTGTCCGCGGCAAGTTTTAGGAGATGGAGACGAGAATGACAGACACTCAAATGACAAGACGACTAATCGGGAGGCCCAGCGGCGATCGGAGTGATCGGCTAACCATCGTCTATCAGCCAATTGCCGACCTCAAGCTCAACCCACGAAACCCACGCATCCACAGCTCGAAGCAGATTGGTCAGATCGCGCGCAGTATCGAAGCCTTCGGCTTCGACGTGCCAGTCCTCATCGATACCAAGCGCCAGGTGGTCGCAGGGCACGGGCGAATTTTGGCCTGCAAGCTCTTGGGCTGGACCGAGGTTCCAACCATAAGCCTTGAGCACCTGAGCGAGGCACAGGCCAAAGCATTCACGATCGCCGACAATCGCCTGACTGAGAACTCAGTGTGGAACGATTATCTGCTAGCCGAGCAATTGAAGGAGCTGTCGGTGCTCGATCTCGACTTCAGCCTGGAGACGACCGGTTTCGATATGGGCGAGATCGATTTTCGAATTGAAGGTCTCGACGCTCCAGGCGAGGCCGGCGACGTTGCCGACGATCTCTCGGAGGTGCCCACCGGACCATCGGTGGCGCGCCCCGGCGATCTCTGGTTGCTTGGCCAGCACAGAGTTCACTGCGCAAGCGCCCTCGATCCCGGCGCGTACGCAACAGTCATGGGCGAGGAGCAGGCTGACCTGGTGTTTTGCGATCCGCCCTACAACGTGCGGATCGAAGGCAACGTGAGCGGGTCAGGCAAAGTGAAGCACCGCGAGTTTGCGATGGCGTCGGGCGAGATGAGCGAGGCCGAGTTCACGAACTTCCTGACTCGCGCGCTCTCGCTTCATGCGCGTCACACGGCGGACGGTTCTCTGCACTTTATCTGCATGGACTGGCGCCACATGGAGGAACTGCTCTCGGCAGGCGGAACCGTCTATTCGGAACTCAAGAATCTCTGCGTCTGGGCCAAGAACAACGGTGGTATGGGTTCGCTCTATCGGAGCCAGCACGAGCTGGTGTTCGTGTTCAAGCACGGCCGTAAGCCACACCGGAACAATGTGATGCTCGGAATGCATGGCAGGAATCGGAGCAACGTTTGGCACTATCCATGTGCGAGTTCATTCTCACGCTCGGGCGACGAAGGAAATCTGCTCGCCGCTCATCCGACCGTCAAACCCGTAGCAATGGTGGCCGATGCAATCATGGACGCAACCATGCGGGGCGACATCGTGCTTGACGGTTTTCTGGGGAGTGGAACCACAGTGATCGCTGCCGAGCGCACGGGTCGGCGCTGCTACGGACTTGAGCTGGACCCTCGATACGTCGATACGATCGTGCGCCGCTGGCAGACCCACACTCGCGACCAGGCGCGTCAAGCTGCGTCGGGTCGGTCATTCGCAGAACACGAGGCGGAAGAGGAGGTGACGGGTGGACAAGAAGAAGGGTGATTACGAGGTCGGCTACGGCCGGCCGCCGCGCCGGACGCAGTTTCAGCAAGGCCGCTCCGGAAATCCTAGGGGCCGGCAGCGAGGGTCGAAGAACCTGGCGACCATCGTGCGGCAGGTGCTCGACGCGCGGGTGGCTGTGCGAGAGAACGGGCGCGTGCGGACCATCACCAAGCGCGAGGCGCTGTTTGCGCAGTTGGTGCACGAGGGTCTCGGCGGAAACATTCGCGCGATCGAACTCTTGTTCAAGATTCCCTGGATCCAGAAGGAGCTGCTCGATCTCGGAAGATCGCGCCGGATGACTGCGGAAGCCTGGGACCAGATTGCGCTTCTGGTCCGTGGCGATCTGAATTCGCAGAACGGCAGCTCGGCGGAACCAGGAGTCGTCGCGCGCCGTCAGCCCGATATTTCGGAGGTGGCAAGCCGGTTGGAGCAAGCGATCAAGGCTCGTCGATGAGAAGTGGAAGGATTATCCGGTTCTGCATCATGACGAGCTGCCCGTCGCAACAAGCCATGGAGTGACGGATCCGCGGAAGGCGGCCCACTGGATCACAATCCGATTTCCTATCTCGTGACCAAACGGTGGGTCCCGACTAAAAATTCTATCTGAACCGGAATCTAAGCGGCTGCGAGGTTTGGCATCGAATTCATGTGATCAAGTGAATCGTGATGCGATCTGAAACCCAACCGGTCGGCCCCTGATCGAGACCGAAAAACCTCCGATTCAGAGATCCTTATTCGCCGGCCTCCCGGCTGTGACGCAACCATTGGTGGGCAGGGGGCGAGGACGAATCAGGCGGCCCGTACGCCGTCGTCTGAAGACTCTGTATCGGAGGTTTTTCGGTCTCGATCAGGGTGAGCCGCTTGTGGTTCAAATCGCATCCCGTCCGACTTAAACGCGTCAGTTCGATACCGATTCTCGCAGCTGCTCGAATTCCGGTTCAGATGGAATTTTTGGTAGTGACAGGGGATTCGCCATGAAGCGAGGCGGAAGTCGATGAGATGTCAAGGTCACGTAGAAAGGCGGCTGCCCCTTCGTTCATCTCGTCCTCAAGACGAGAGCGCTTCAGTCGATAAAGAAAAAATATAATGAGCGGACTGGTGGCTCTCCTCGTATAGATAGCATTTTGGAATTCGCGCGACTTTTGAAGGCATTCGTCGGCGCCGCACTGTCCCGCCAGCGCCCGCGCCCACAATTTTCTGGCTTCTTTTATGAGATCCTCCAGGAGGCCGGCCGTGTCGCGTTGCCGATAGTATTCGCGTATGGCCCAGGCCAGCACGGGTGTGGCAGGCGTCATGCTCAGTATCCAATCCGCGACCGACAGGTTCTGGACGAGTGCAGAAAAAAACAATCCGCCAAAAAGGGTCAGAGCGACAACCTTGATGATGCCGCCATAACTGCGACGCAGCTGACTATCGTAGCGCAGATTCGTCTGCTGGCAGATGATGCGCGCTAGGTGCAAGGGCGCAGCGCCGACGCTTTCAGGATACCAGTGGAGCAATTCCGTGTCGTCGTGTCGCTTGGCATAATCCCTCGCGGCGGCATGAATATCTTCAGCTTCGACTTTATCTCCTACGGAGAACTGATCCCAGGGTAAGTCAAGCACAATGCAATCGAACTGTTCCGCAATCTTTGCGGCCCGCTTCATGAGCAGCTTGTAGCGATGATCAAGAACCAGGGGGTCCGCGATGACGATAGCCAAGGAAGCAGCCGCGACACTCGCGCGCAGTCCCGGCCAAACAATGGCCACGATGGCACCTGCGACGGGGACAACCACGGTTAGCAGAAGTTGAAGTATCATCATCTTAGTCGCAGACGCATAGACCTGAGTGCGTGCGCGCAGCAGTTTGATGGCCGCTTCTTCATTCTGAAGTGTAGGAATAGTGTTCACGTTTCATTTCACCGGTAGGCCGAACAAATATTGTTTGAGCCGTCGTTCTCGCTTGGCGAAAGCTCCCTAGTATGCTGCGGCGACGGCCAGTGGGTCGGCCTCCAGACCTCGCCAGTGAGTCCGGTCCGGCTGGTCTTCGCAAATCTTGAGCCCACCTATTCGATGACCACGTAGAAAGGCTCGCTCTGCGTAACCAGCACCTTGTCGCGCTTGCGCACAATGAAGGCCTCTACAGTATGAACGCCGCGGTATTCGAGCTGCTCCCACCGCGACGACCCGTCATTGGAGGTTTCAAATCCTCCCCGCAGACAGTTGGCCTTCCTAGCGGCCTCATCGGTGTTAGTCACACGCCAGTGGATATCAAAATCCCCTGGAAGGGGCATCCCGACGGAAGTGCGAGCTTGGAAACGGAGCCAATTATGCTTAGGAAGCGGCCCACTCCCGGATGGCGCCACACCGAGCAAGGGCCCATCGCGGCTCGTATGGCGGCTGGCCACCACATTTATCTGGAATAACGGCTTTGACAATGCGTGCCAGCGAGGCCGCTGCTTGTGGGGAAGCCGATCGAAGCTAACCGGGAGGGCGCGACGGCCGAAGCGGGAGAATAGCACCACAAGATCTCCCGTTGAACCAGGAGGCGACAACGCAGTACTCTCGGCTAGAATACGTGCTTCGTCAGACACCCGTGCAGCTTTCTCTAGCACGACGCTCTGCGCGAAATCGTCGCCAAAGACACGCCGCCACTTACCAATGCTCTCGTCGCGATCAGGTTCGGCGAAGGCGTCGTCGATCCAGGTCCTATAGGTGTTGATCTTGTCGCGGAAATTCTCGTAGCGCGCGTCATCCCAGAGGTCGCTGAAGATCTCGGAAGCCAGCACAGGGTTAGCAATGGTTGGACGTTGAGGGTTAGCCTGCAGCCAATCGTCCAGACGTCCGGCGATCGTCTTGAGTGCCGTTGGGAGATCCGAAAAGTCAACAGTATTGGAACTGTCAGACCAGATGATGCGTGTGCCTAGTAGTGTAGTGAGCAGCACTGACGGGCAAGAGAATGTACCTTTAACATCCCGGAGGTACTTCATTAGGCGGGTCACCTTCCGCAGTCCGTCTCCGCCCGTCCAACCGTTCCGCTCGTTCAGCCAATCTGTGTACTTTATCGGCTCTGATGCTTCGAACTCGTTGGTGTCGTAGTTACAGACTTCGAGGCGCGTGACACCCCCGCGGTCGACGATGCACGGCGCGATGTCGATCTTGCGCTCTCCGGCATACTCGATGGTAATACAATGAGAAAAGCGTCTGACCTTCTCTTTGTACGCTGCTTGATTTGCGAAAACCGCGCGGAGCGTCGTTAGATATTCCCGCGCTTCCCAGCCATCGACAGGCGTCAAGAATACCAAGAGGTCGGCGTCGAAAGCGCTGTTCTCGACGGGTTTGATGATCGTCTTATGAGCCCAGGACCCTTGCGGAATGAATGATTTGACTGTCGGCGTCCAGTCAGAATCGCGTATTGCATCCTTCAGTACTTCAATACTGTCCTCGAGTTGAGTGACCCGGGTCGCGTTCAAGTTTACGACATCGGTAAGGAAAGTGTTAAAATGATCAATGAGTTTCATAGCCAAGCTTGCTGGTGCCCGCGCGTTGAAAGAGAGGATAGCTTGCTAACTAATTGTCGATCCCGAGCGAATTCGTTTCGACTCAATCGCGAACCACATTACGCGCCGCCTTGTCTTCCCGCAATGCGGCGAATCTCGGATGCCGAAGTCTCTTCTGGCCTGCTCCCCAATTTCCCGCGAATCATAAATAGAGTCCGCCGGTTGTTGATCCGCCCCGCAATCCATTCACCGCAGTGAATGCACGACGCCTTTTGAGGTTCGCCGACGAATTCTTCGATCTGATCCATTCAGAATTTATAGCAGTGTCACCGCACGCGCGACTATCCGTCGCGTATGCCTCGACCTTGGTCGCCCTTCATGATGTCGTCCACGAATTCGGATACCGGCTCGATGCCGGTAACCAGCAGATGATCCCGCGCGCGGGTGCAGGCGACGTAGAGCAGGTGGCGCTCTGTGTCATACACTTCTTGCAGATCGGCCTCGTCGCCGATGGTCTCGATGCGTTCCTGCAAGGGAATGATCTCGTCGTCGCAGGCCATCACGACCACGGCGCGGAACTCCAGACCTTTGGCAAGGTGCATGGTGCTAATCGAGACGTGGCCGCTGCTGGTTTCGACATGCTCGTCGAGAATCTTGAATGCGATGCCGGCTTCCGTGACGGCCGCACGCGCACGATCCAGTTGTGCTGCGGATCGGACAAACACGCCGAACTCGTGCGGAAGCACACCGTCCTTGGCCCGTTCTGCGATCCACTTGCCGACCGCCTTGGTCTCCTCGCTTTCATCCTTGAGCAAGCAAATCGTTGGCGGCGGACCGTTGAACACGGAGATCGCATCGCTCCGGTCCTCGCTGTTGCCATCAACGTCGGTCACGACCGGACCGAGCAGACGGTCCGCCTGGGTGCGGATTTGGTGGGAAGTGCGATAATTGACGCGCAAGGTGCGGGAGCGTCCCCGGATGTCCACGCCGAGGGCCTTCCAGGAGAAGGGCTGCTGGAAGATGCGCTGGCCCAGGTCTCCCGCGAAAAAGAGAGCATTGGGCCGCCCTCCGCCCAACGCTGCAAGGAACCGGAGATGGGCAACGCTAATGTCCTGCGCTTCATCCACGACGGCGAAATCGAAAATTACGTTTTTGCTCTTTGAGACCACAGCTGCCAGTGAGCTGAACAGCTCAGCGTGCGTCATCAGCTTGCGCCTCTTCAACTCGGCACGAACGCGCTCGAAGATGGACCACAACACCGTACGCTGCGCCTCTGGAAGACGCGTCTTTCTTCCGAGCCGCGCTACATCGCGATACCCCTCCCAGCTGTCCAACTGCCACGCATCCACCACCTGCTCCCATTCGGTGACGAGAAAATGCAGGCCGAACTTGTGGCCGCCCACGGCGCTCGCGGCCTCTTTCATCAGCTCGCGAATTAACTCGGGGCTGGCAATCGTCGCCTGCCCGACCTGTGCCTTGTAGAGCCGAAGACCGACGGCGTTGAGCGAGTGAACATCAATTCGCTCCGCGAGCCGCGGTTCATTGCCCAACAGCCGCTTCAGCTTGGTTTGCAACGCATTCGCCAGCGTGTCGGAAAAAGTCGTCAAAAGGACGCGGGCGTCGGGATGCGTGCGCGCCAGATGGGCGGCACGGTGCAACGCAACTATGGTCTTACCTGTGCCCGCTGAACCGGAGACGCGCGCGGGACCGGTGTAGTCGCGCTCCACCCATTGACGCTGCTCGGGATGCAGGAAGACCGTCCACTTCTCCCAGGGAAAATCGAGAGCGCGCTCCAACTCCTCCACGTTTCTTATCACGCGAAAGCGACGCTGAGCGTCCGGGTGATCGAAGGGGTGCGGGGGGCCCGCCGTGAGAGTGGCTCCACGCATGCGGCGAGCGAAACTGCGGCCACTCCCGGGAGGAGGCACCGACTCGCGGGGCTTGCCGCCCGTCGCCAGTTCCAGCAATGCCTCCCCAGCCTCGGCGGGCAAGTGGTCGGTCAATGCCAGCAGCATGTCCTCATTTGCCTTCTTGACGTCGTCGAGCCATTCGGCGGGCACGCCGTAGCCGAGCAGTTTGTCATTGGATACCCCGGCGAAAATGGGCTTCATCTCGACAGCATGCTTCGGCTCGGCGGCGGGTTCTGCCTGCACGTAAACCGGGACAACGACCTCCTTCACCGTCTCCCGAATCTCGACCAACTGCGCGGCGCCCGTTCTGGGATGCGTCTCCAGTCTTCGCCTTTCCGCCCAGTCATAAGCATTGTCGTGGTGGCCGACGTAACAGAGCAAAAGGCTCGTATCGCTCTTGTGAACGATCAGCCGGATGTCGCTGTTAACCCGCACCGACCAGAAGTTCTTGTCCTTCGCCTTGTCGAGCTTGTGGAAGCTCATTCCGGGATTGGCCGGATTGAGTTGCAGGTCGAACGCAGTCGTCTTGACGGCTTTCTGCTCGTCCCCCGTCAGGCGAGCGAGGCTGTCGGTGAAGGTGTCGGCGATACGGAATTCCATCGGCAGACCGCCCTTCGCTCAGGCCTCCGCGATGGCCGCCAGTTCCGCGTCAGTGGCAAGTTCGCAGTCAGCCCAACCAACACTCAGGGAAATCCCGCCGACCGAGGTCGTTGCCATACTTCCCCGTGCAGCAGAAATCTTTAGAGCCCGGCAGAAAAGAGCGTAGTCCTGAAAGCTCTCGTCAGGGGTTTTGAAGGCTTGAACGACGAATGCCGCGTGCTGGAATCCGAACCGTTCGGCTTCAATCACCGCAGCAGCACAGCGGTGTAACAACTGCCAACGCACCTGAAGAAACGAATCCGTCTTTGGTAGATACGACCGAACATAATCCCAGCGTTCCTTGCGATTGCTTTTCGATTTTTCGGTTTTGCCTGCAACGAGCCACTTTTCGAGAATGTCGTCGCCAAAGGGCTCTTGGGCCTTCGCTTCGACCGTCAGCGACAACTTGTCGGCCGACGTCTTTATAATGGCCCACACATCGGACTGGGAAGCAGCATGTCCACCGGGCAGGTCCACCTTATGCTCGGCAATGGCAAACAGCAGAATGGGCTCGCCGTAGTCGTTATCCCGAAACAGCTTGCCGATAGGTTCGGGGAGACCCGATGTGCTGTTGGACGCACTTTCCCAGGAAACGGCTGTCTCCAACGCAGAAAAACATCGCCTCCATTGGCGTTCGGGGTTCGCCAGACGCTCTCGCCAACTACAAATGCCGCGAGTTGCGGTGTTCAAGCGGTTCATACTCGAAACACCTTCATCACCTCGTCACCTAAGTGGTTGATCACCTTTACGGCGATGCGGCCGGTCTTCGGTTTGTCGAACGGGCGCGAGGTGTCGCTGTGCAGCGTCGCCCACGCCTCGGGGTCGATTTCCGCCTTCAGAGTCGTCTTGAGGGCACTGTAGGGGTCGTTGGCGCCGAGGAAGTAGGCCTGCCGGACAAAGAAGCTTTCTTCGTTGTAGTCGGTGTCAACGAACCAGCAGGCGATGCCGTCGGCGCTGTCGCTGATGACTTCGCCGGTCTGAGGTTTGAAGACGTCCACGCCGTTCACTTTCACCCTGAGCTTGCCGTCTTTCTCGGTCAAATCGATGTCCGGCTCGCCGAAGATGACAAACAGATTGCCTTTGCCGGTGTTCTTGAGGTCGTCGGCCATGTGCAGGTCGGCGTTCATGCGCGCCTTGAGCACGGGGATGCGGCCCAGCTTGTTGAACTCCGTGGTGTGCGCCTCGTAGTTGAAGGCGCAGCCGATCAGCACATCGAACCCGGCATCGCCAGCCTCGCGGGCTGCCGCGACGAGGTCGGCGCGCAGCACGGTGCCGAACTCGGGGCCGATGAAGATAGCGGCGCGTTTCTCTGTCGCGCCTTCCAGGTAACGGCCTTCGGCGCATACCAGCTCGCCGGGCCACGGCGTGAGGGCGGTGAAGGTGATCCGGTCCTCCTTGTGCGCCTGCTGGACGCCGGCGGTCTTGAGGTTTTCGAGAATCATCTGGGGGAAGGACTGCTTGGCGCCGTCTTCGTTCACCGCATCGATCAATTCGTCGTTCTCATCCATGCCGAGCACACGGTGAGGGCTGACGCTTTCCACGGTGAAGGGCCCGGCCACGCGGACGATCTTTTTGTTATCGTAGGGTTTGTCGTAGAGGTACTCGGGCTCCGCCTTGGCGGCGATGGAGGCGTCGATCTCCTTCTGTCGGGCGATCCGCCCCTGCCACCAATCCGCGTGCAGCTTCTTGGCTGGCTCCTGCCACCCTTTGTCTGGTTCCCGCGGAACCTCCCATTCCTGCCACTGCCTTTTGAGCGCGGCGTTCAGCTTCTCGCGCAACGGCTCCAACACTGCCTGCCACTTGTCCCAGATGACATCAATTTCGGCGTTGTTGGCGATGGACTTGAGGGTGATGTGCGGCACGCGCTCGTAGACGAACCCGTGGCGGATGTCTCCATGTACCGGCTGCGAACTCGGCGCAGTGCGCTTGATTTCTGCCTCCTTGATTTGACCTTCGCGGGAATCAGCAAGCAGGTAAAACGGATAGCGCGCGGCCATGATGCGGGCGCGAGCCAACGCCAGCGCCACCCGCGAAGTGTCGATCGTGATCCAACGCCTGCCCCATTGCTCGGCCACGTAGGCGGTGGTACCAGAACCACAAGTCGGGTCGAGCACTAGATCGCCCGGGTCGGTGGTCATGAGGATACAGCGTTGGATGACGAGCGGATTCGTCTCAACTACGTAGGTCTTTGCCCCTCCAAATGATGTGGAGAGAGTGTCCATCCAAATATTCGAAGAATTCACGTAAGGATAGTCCGAGTTCTTCAAGCGAAACCTCACGGTACTGCCACGATCATAAAGGCGTGCCGCTTTCCCGAGGCGAGCAAAACCTTCGGGCGTTGAACGCCAACCGCCCTTTTCAGGTGGTTGATACGTCTTGCCGTCGTAGTGGACGACGAATCGCGAGCTCTTGCCACCAGATTGCGATTGAGTTTGGCTCGGCTGAAAAACATCAAACGTAGCATTCCCGGCCAACCAATCATTCATTTGCTCAGACGTGAGAGTAAAATGAGAGCCATCCTCCCGTTGCGCGTAGTTGAAGGCGCGAGCGAGTTGCTCCTTACTGCGTTCAGTCAAAAAAGGGCGGTATTTGTATTGCGATCCATCCTTCGCATACCACAGAAGCACATCAAACACTCCGTCCAACCCGGCGCCCAATCGCCCGCTCGATGTTCGAAAGACGATCTCGTTCAGGAAGTTGCGGTCACCAAACACTTCGTCCATCACGGCCCGCACACGGTGTACATTCTCATCGCCGATCTGGACGAAGATTGAACCTGATTCGGTGAGCAGGTCGCGGGCGACGGTGAGGCGGTCTCGCAGGTAAGTCAGGTATGAATGAATGCCATCTCGCCAGGTGTCACGAAACGCTTTCACCTGCTCTGGTTCCCGTGTGATCTGATCGGCCTTACCGTCCTTCACGTCGCGGCTGGTGGTGCTCCACTGAAAGTTGCTGTTGAATTTGATGCCATAGGGCGGATCTAGATAGATGCACTGCACCTTGCCGCGTAGACCCTCGCGCTCGGCGAGGCTGGCCATCACCTGGAGCGAATCGCCGAGGATGATGCGGTTCGACCAGTTTTGATCGTGTTGGTAAAACTCGGTCTTATCGACTCCTTCGGGAATGCCGTTGAAGTCGGCGAAGAAATCGGCCTGCGAGCCCGCCTCGTCCGAATGGGCGTCTTTGGTTTGCTTGAGAAGATCATCGATGAGGACTTTGGGCTGGACCTTTTCCTGGATGTATAGCGGCGGCGCATGGACGACGAGGTCGCTCCAGTCCTGCTCATCCTTTCCACGCCAGACAAGCTGGGGGTCGAGGTCGGTGTTGCGCGGGTATTTCACCACACGCGACGCCCCTTGCTCCTTCTGGAGCACGGACTCGTATTCCGCCGTGGGAATGTTCTTCCGCTTAGCCTCGTCGTGCTTGAGGGTCTCTACGGTCTTGGTCGTGGATTTCTTGGCCATGATTATTTTTTCTCGGTCGCCGGTCGCGCCGTGGCGGATGCAATCATCTTGTTGAACTCGCTTTCAATCTTGGCCTTGAAATCAGACTCGATCTGGTAAACCTCGGTGAACTCGGCAAACGCCCAGCGGCCGTAGGTGCCGAGATGGTTCACGCCGGGCACCCAGTATGTGTCCATCGTGGATTTCTTCTCCTTCGCGTCCTCTCGGCGGTAGCCTTTGATCTCGACTACGAGATGCAACGGGTCATCGACGCCGTGACCGTCATCCACCAGCACGATGAAGTCGGGCAGATACTTCCGCGGCTCGGAGCCGTAGCGGTAGGGCACTTCCAGGCCGAGATTGTGGTTCTTAGTATAGGCGATCACTTTGGGATGCGATTCCGCGACGCGGCAAAACTCCGCCTCCCAGTCGCTGTCGAGCACGACCCAGTTGACGTGGTTCTTCGGCGGCGGACCGCTCGTGTCCCATCTGTCGGTGCGTGAAGTGTTGAAGCGGACGTGCCTTGTGGAACCTGTTGGATTGTATGGATCAGGAAGCGCCTTGATGGGCCGCACGCCGATGAACTTCCGGGTGATGGCTGCGGTGATCTTGTTGCAGGCCATGTCGGCGAGTTCCTGATACATGAGCTGCGCAGGATAGGTCTCGCCTTTACAGACGAGGCAGGTGTCGAGCCACTGTTTCGTGATGCGCTTGAGCTGGCCGAAAAGGTAGAGCTTCGGCTCCTCGCCGGGATCGCGCCATTTCGTGTAGAGCAGCCGCTGGGTGACGTGGAAGACGAGCGTGGAGGGCCGCATGTCGGCCAGATGCTCCAGGTTCATGTCCACGCCCTCGCCGATGATGCCGGAATCACGAGTGATGGACGGCCCGACGAGGTCGGGGCTGAGTTCAAGGATGGAGTCGTCGTTGAATTCGGCTTCGAGCCGCTCCTCTGGCAACTCCACGCGATAGCCCTCGACGCGGGGAAAGCGGATTTCGAGCGCGTCGCGCTCGGGGCTGATGGCCCTGACCTGAACCGTCTCGCGCGGTGGCTGCGGCGGCGCGACAACCGGCTTCGCCGTGAAGTCGAAGGGAACGCCGAAGACGTCGGCGTATTCGACATTGAAGAGTCCTTCTTCGTTCAAGTCGTAGGACTGACGCCGCAGAGCGCGCCCAATCACCTGCTCACACAGGAGCTGGGTACCGAAGGCGCGGATGCCGAGGACGTGGGTGACGGTATTGGCATCCCAACCCTCGGTGAGCATCGAGACGGACACGACGCACCGGATCGCACCGCCAAGTTGGCCAGGCTTGCCGACAGTGTTCATAACCTCGCGGAGCAATTCCTGATCGGTGATGTTGTCGCCGGCACGCGCATCACCGCTTCGCTCCACGATCTCACGGCGAAAGCGTTCAATCTCGTCGGCAGCCATGCCGCGGAAGTTGTCGTCGAGCGCATCGCCCGCTTCGAGCTGCTCACTGTCGATGAGCAGCGTGTTCGGGCGCGGGAGTGGATTGCCAGTGGTTTCGTCGAAATTGCGGAACAGTGCGTGGCGCCCGTTGACCAGCGTGGTGGTTCCGTCATCGTTCTTGCGGTGAAAGCCGGAGATGAAGTCGTAAACGAGCTTTGAGATTGCGGTGTTCTGGCAGACGATGATGAAACAGGGAGGCACCTTAATGCCCTTATCCTCCCAGAGCTTGAACGTCTTCGCATAGTGGCCGTATAGGGCTTCCAAGGCCGTTTGCAACCGAGTGGGGAGTTTGAGCGGATCGAGTTCCTCGCCTTTGCCCCGGCCCTTTTTGGGCATGTCTTTGCGGATGTTCTCCCAGAGGTCACGGAACATTGGCATCTCGTTACCAGGGATGTTTTCCGCCACGGGAACGCGCGGCAGTTTTACGATGCCGCATTCGATGGCATCCATAAGCGAAAAGTCGCTCACTGTCCACGGAAACAGCGTGCCCTCGGCGTAGCCGGAGCCGCGCAGAAAGAACGGCGTCGCGGATAGATCGATGACACGGCTCAGGCCCAGTTTTCGGTTTACTGCTTCGAGGCCGGAAATCCAGAGGCGAGCCGCTTCGTTGTTCTTCTCGGCCTCTTTCTTTTCGTCGCTTTTGAGGTCCTCGACCTCCGCGTTCTTTGGCTTTTCGCGGTAGCAGTGGTGCGCCTCGTCGTTGATAACGATGATGTTTTTCATCCCCATCAAGTCGGGCATCACGCGCTGGATCATCTGGCCTTCCGTTTCGAGCGTCTTGGGTTCTTCACCCGTGCGGCCCTGGAGAAGCTGGCGTCCGCCTTTGGAAATCTCCATACGCTCGCGCAGCATGAAGGCGTGGTAGTTGGTGATAACGATCTTGGCCTTATTCACATCGTCGAGCATGTCGCCGGGAACAAGTTCGCGACTGGCGTAGTAGCTGTCGGGATCGTTCGGTTGCAGAACGCGCAGCCGGTCTTTGATCGTCAGGCCAGGGGTGCAGACAAGAAAACCTCGCGTAAAGTTCTTGCTTCCCCGGTGTCGCTCCGCATTGATCGTTTGCCAAGCGATGAGCATCGCCATGACGGTGGTCTTGCCCGCACCAGTGGCCAGTTTCAGCGCGAGACGCAGTAGTTCCGGGTTCGCGTCGTTATTGGCGGAAATCAAATGGTCGAGAACGCGCTTGCCGTTTCTGGATTGGGGAGCGACTTCGATGAGCCAGATTGCGGTTTCCACCGCCTCCACTTGGCAGAAGAACGGGCGAGTGTCGCTGAACTTGTGATGTCGCCAGTGCTGAAGGAGCCGAGCTGTTTCGGGGGTCACCTGCCATTGATTGGAGTTGGGCAACGAGCGCCAGACGTCTACAGCATGGCGCACTTCGTTGATGTTGGAAGTCGTGGCGTATTGCTGCTCTTTGGTCGAAAGGCCCTTGCCTTCGTCGAACACAAATCCCGACTGTCCGGCAGCCTTGCGTTTCTTGGGCTTCGGGATCGGCGTGATGAATTTGGCGTCGCGACGGTGCTCGATGATCTTCTGCGTTGGCTGCCCAACCTCATCGAGTTCCCAATACCTCGAGGGGTACTCGTAGGGAGAGTTCAGAATCGGGTGCTCAAAAAATTCATTCGCCATGTTTACTGTCGCTCACCGCGATTTTCGCTCGTCGAGTCCATGCGTTTTTCGCCATTGCGCGGCCTGCTCCAGTAACGATTCCCTGGTGGCACCGGGCTCCGCTGGCTCGATCACTGGCAGATACCAGAAGCCACCCCCGTTTCGCGACGCTGCAAATCTGGCCGGTCCACCCATTACGTAGCCCGTCGTCGCGCCGCCTTCGCACTCTACGGCAACCACCGAACCCCACGGTAGCCCGGCGAAATCGTTCAGCCGGCTAATGCTGAAGGGAATACTCTTTCGACCTCGCATCACCGCCGAGAACAGCTTGCGATCGACTTCCAGCTGCGTTTCGACCGGTTCTCCGCCTGGCCATTCCACGACCGAGACTGCCAGACCTACCTTCTTCGCGTGCGCCAGCAACATATCCGCGACTTCGCGGCGATGGCATGTCAGCTTTCCGTTAAGACAGGGAAACTCGCACGCGCAGTAAAAGATCACTCGCCGGCGCTCGTCGGCCGCATCCACCGCCCGGTCGAGCAACTCGGAAACCGCTGCGGGATTTTTGATCCGGACTCCCCTGCCGCCGGTTGCTATCGCGAGATTGCCGAGATCTTCCATCCAGCGGTAGCGCGACTCGCCCACCAAGTCGTGGAACGCATTGCCAACAAAACCCCTCGCGCGGCCCTGACGACGCAAACGAATATCGAGAAAGATCGGCGGCTGGAAGCCTTTCGCCGCTTCCGCGGCATCAGCCGCTCGGACGAGCTGTCGCGTTGCGGCGCCCCATCCCCAATATCCCCACGAGAATAATGTGGCGGTCATTTCTGGTCCTTATGCGGCGCCAGAAAGTGTTTCCCATTTAGAAGCCGAGGCGGAACGTGAATGAACCCGAGCGCTCCCTTGAACGGAATCGGTTTCGCGAGATAGCGGGTGGCCGACACGATTCGACGACCACGCCAAGTGATGAAAACCCAGTCGCCCTGCTCGCCGGGTCGAGGGGCGATGAATCCTTCGCGCTCAGCCCATACCCAAGCCTCCATAAAGGCGCGGCTCAATCGCTCGTAATACGTATGCGGGTAGCCTTCGAACGTGTGCGCTAGGCTGAAGTTATATCTGTTAAGCTGCCCGCGCTCTCCGTCTGAGAGCGAATTCAGGTACTCGAGGAGCACGCCTGCGAGTTCCTCCGGTTCCAGCGCGAGAAGTGCCTCCGGGTCTGGCACCATGCTATAGAGCGACTTGCTCATCGCTTACCTCAACGCCCCTGCCCGGAGCTCAAAGCTGCACCAAGAGACTCTTGAGCGCGTCGCTCGTGACCGGAAGCACATTTCTGAGATGGTCCCTGAGAAATACGTCGAACTGCGACGCGGCAATCAAGCGCCCGCTGGAGCGTACGCGGGCCGGCGTGAACACGTGGCAGATGACGCCGATCACGCGAAGGTCGATCTCGGTCCGGATTGAGCCGCAGTACGATTCATAAATGCGTTCCGCCTCCCTGCTCAGCGACGGTTCCAGGTCATCTTCCCGCTCCACAACGAGCATTTTCTCGCCCGCGTTAAGCGCTTTCGAGATCGACACCGCCACCATTCCCGCCAGGTTAGAATGCGAGTCGGCCTTGAACCGATCGCGCAACTGGGCGGAAGCCTCTTCGGCCCTTCTCGCTATGTTGTGCTCGCCGAGCGGTCGCTTGCACTCGACGTAGAGGCGAAACCCGGCGTGGTCAATGGCGAGGTCCGCCAAGCCGCCCATCGCCACGGAAGCGCCTGCCCCACGGAGCCCGGCTCCGAGTCGAAGCTCGAAGACCGTGTTCCTGCCGATGTTTGTGCTGGCCGTCTCAAGTCTCGGATCGAGCGAACCTGTCACGGCCTTCCGCATGAGCCGCTTCACGACCGCAGGATCGTAGCCTCGGATCCCTCGAAAGATCTCGGCGAACTCTGCGCCCTCGACCAGTGACCAAACCAGTTCCGGCAGGCGCGACTCCCTCTCGAGCGCTTCGGCACAGCCTTGCGAGCAAGCCCTCTCGATCTCCCTGATGTTCGCAATAGCGCCTCGGAGTCTATCCAACGGCTTCACTCCCGAGCGGCTGAGGTACGAGTCGAACTCCTCAAGGTCGCTCGCTATTTCCCCATACGCGCGGTCTGGTATTTGGGACACCGGAACTTAGGTTGGCCTCCAGATGAACACAGTTGCAAGAGCATTTGGCGGCCGTGGCGCTTATGCGCGTTATGGGAGTTATGCTGGTTACGCGACGTACATCGGCTGTTAGGATTTCCCCAAACCGGAGAGCCCCAAGGGAAGTGCAGGTGGAAGCGCGGATGCCGCAACAGCCAGCGCCTGATCATCGAAGTCTTCCGGGTGGCGAAGTTTGTCGATGACTCAGATGGAGATCGAGCGCGACCGGGAAACGGATGGCGCGGCCGACGGAACCCTCTGTGCTCGTAAGGAGTCGAAGCCATTCGTCGGAAGTTCCCTCCGTCAGTTCCGGCAGAACAAGCGCCGGGTCGCTACGGGTATGAGAAACTTGCGGTTGTTGCTTACGCGGAATATTATCAACCGAAAGTTTTGAGGAATGGTTAAGCCCCTGAAGACACAGCTCTATCGGGGCGTTTTTGGCGAGGACGAAAGGCAAAAGTTGAGGTTATCGGGCAAGGGCCGCAGACGGCCCGATGCGGGTTCCGGCGCGGCCGAAGTGATGGAACTGGCCGCTTTCGTGGACCAGCTTCAGCCAAGGCCGAGGAAAAACTCCGACCGTTTGCGCGACGGTTCGGAGTTGGGCTATCGGCATCCTGATCCGAGGCGTCAAAACGGAAATTCCGGCTTAAGCGCGAAGCTGGAACGGCTCGCACTCGCCAATCCCGACTACTGGTCGTTTAGCGGGAATGCAAAGCGGGATCATGGTCACGGGCTGCTTCAGTACCCAGCGATGATGGTACCTCAGATGGTTCGCGCACTGTTGCGCGCGATCTGTGATACGGAATCTGCAGTTCGTAGCGTGGGCGATCCGTTCGTGGGCTCCGGGACCGTCTTGACCGAAGCGACGCTTCGCGGCCTGGACTTTGTTGGGCGCGACATCAATCCGCTAGCTATTCTGCTCTGCAAAGTGAAGGCGGGACCCGTATACTCCAGGGCCTTGATTGAGCGCGCCGACGAGCTTGTCACGCGAATTGCTGGCGACCGGCGTATCTCTATCGAGGCGGACTTTAACGGGATCGACAAGTGGTTTGCAGCCGACGTCCAGCGAGCGTTGTCGCGCATCCGTCGCGCTATTCGACAAGAATGTTCCCTCTGGGCACGTCGATTTTTCTGGGTAGCTTTGGCTGAGACAGTACGCCTCTGCTCCAACTCCCGGACCTCTACATTCAAGCTACACATTCGCACGCGTGATGACATTTCGGGTCGGGCTGTAGACCCCGCGACCACCTACGCGAAGGTGCTTAAGAGAAATCTGGCCCGCTTCGCGTCTTTGGGCAATGCGTTGCGGGAGGAAGAATATCTGGATTGCTGCGGCCGGTACACCGGGAAAGTTACTCTCGCGTTGGGGGACGCACGCACGCCGATGCGCGATACGTCCGGTATAGTACAGGCATGCGACGTGATCGTCACGTCGCCACCATACGGCGATAATGCGACGACCGTATCCTACGGTCAGTACTCCTACCTACCTCTGCAATGGCTTGACCTCACAGACATCGATCGCAAAGCCGAAGCCGACCTCTTGCGAACTACACAGGAAATCGATCGCCGGAGCCTTGGCGGCAATAGATGCGTAGATTGTCAAACGACTGAATCGCTGCGCGCGCGATCACCGAGTCTTTGCACCACGTTGGACCATTTAGCGGACGAGCCGAAAGACCGGGCTCGACGACTAATCGCGTTCGTCCGCGACCTGGAAGCGTGTATTCCTAATGTCTTGAAGATGCTGCGCCCGAACGGCGTGATGGTCTGGGTCCTTGGTAATCGTCGTATCGGCGGGCGCTCTGTGCCGCTCGACATCATCCTCACGGAGTTGCTCCAAGGCTGTGGCGCGAGCCTGGTAACTGAGATCCGGCGCCGCATCCCTTCCAAGCGAATGGCCGTACGGAACAGTATCGCTGAAACGATGGCCAACGAAACGATCCTGGTCTTCCGCAATGGAGTGGCGAATGCCCAAACCGGATGAGCGCCCGCATTTCGACGTTCACCCGTCGGTCGTCCTTCAGCTCGGCGAAAGCCTAATCTCGGATGCGGTGCAGGCGCTGATTGAGCTGGTCAAGAACTCCTATGACGCGGACGCGAGCTTCGCCAAAGTCACGATCGACACGGCCGGTATTACGCCCGTGGAGGGCACGAGTGAGCCGCTCAGCGGTGGGCTGATAATCGTCGAGGACGACGGCAGCGGCATGGATAAGGACGGTATTCTCGGGGGTTGGCTCCTAATATCGAACCGCTCGAAGAGGACTCTAAAGCAAGCGATGAAAACCACCCCGGGGGGCCGGACCCCGCTTGGGGACAAGGGACTCGGCCGGCTAGGAGTGCAAAAGCTCGGGAACCAGTTGGACGTGTTTACCAAGGCGAAGGGCGGGACGCCTTACCACATCGGTTTCTCTTGGCTCGACTTCGCGACGGCCCCCACCCTTGCTGACGTGGACATCCAGTTCGGCATAACGAAATTCGAACGACCGAAAGGCACTAAAATTGTTGTCTCTTCGTTGCGCGAGGAGGAGCTTTGGCGAGGTGAGGACGCCTTGAAACGTCTCCAGCGGGAGCTCTCCCGTATGATATCGCCATTTCGGGAGATCCGGGACTTCATCGTCGCCATAGAAGCCGACGGCAAGACTATTGATATCGAAGACATCTCGGACAAGGTGCGAGAGCTCGCACCCGTGCGGTACTCGATTAAATTCGACGGCGAGAAACTGTCCGTCGCAGGGCGCGCACGGCTCGACTTTTTTCGCCCACCGAACGAAAAGGATGCTGAGGAATTCGCACTCATCGCTGAGTCGGACGACGGGGATCGATTTTATCAATACCTTAAAGGGCAGAAGCGGGCGTCCTACCTGAATGTGAAGCGGGCCGCGGCCAAGAAGTGGTTCGTCGAGTTCCGCAGGGACCGGAATATCGAGGACCTGGACCGACTGGAACCTGACCCGGGGGGGAATGGCAGACCCGCAAACCCCGGACCATTCACCGGAGAGGTGGACGCGTTCGATCTGAGCGCGTCGTCCTTTCGCGTGCAAAATGTCTTCGACCGGATCAAGGAATTCAGGGATCAGATCCAGCGACTTTCAGGAATCCGGGTTTATCGCGACGGCTTCGCGATCCGAGTAGGCGACGACTGGCTGAATCTCGGCGCGCAGTGGACATCGGCGACATCGTACTACGGCTTGAAACCCAACAACACAGTTGGGTACATCGCTCTTTCGGCGCGCGACAATATGCAGTTGGAGGAGACTACGGATCGCGAGGGCTTCAAAGACACGCCTTATTACCGAAATTTCTACGCGTTGCTGATGGATTTTCAACGTTTCACCTCGGAGGCTCACGAGTTCTTCGGACGGTCATGGTCTGACTTCTCGAAAGCGCGGCGTGAGCAGATCGCACGCGTCGATACACGCAAGGGAATTGAGGACATTTCGCACGACATTAGGAAAGCACTCGCCGGCGCGCCGGATCAGGAGCAGGCTGTGGAACGGTTCCACGCTAGGTTGTCCGGCAGCCTAGGCAAAGCCCAGACGATTGTCGGCAAGCTTGCCGCCGCCGAGCAGTTCACACCGGCTCTGCAACGCCAAGCTAGGGAAACGCTGGACTCTCTGAACGAGTTGGCGCAGGAGTCCGGCCGCATGCTCGAACAGGTCGCCTCCTACCTGCGCCGACTTCAGGACCTCAAGGGGTTGGGCCAGGTTCTGGACGATCGCGTCGGCAGCCTGCGGCGCCAGGTTGATGACATGTACCAGACCGTCGCCCTTGGCCTCACGGCTGAGGCAATTGCCCACGAGGTGTTCCAGATCGCGGACAACCTCGCGCGACGCACCAAGTCGTTGCAAACGCGTGGAGGGTTAGCCGCGAACGTCGAGAGCTACTTGGATCACGTGCAAAGTTCCGTCATGGCGCTGCGAAAGCAGATCTCCTATATGTCGCCGGCTCTACGCTACGTGCGCGAGAAACGGGACGAGCTCGTAGTCTCGAGTGTCATTAACGAGATCACCGACTTTTACAAGGCTCGGCTTGAGAAGAACGGTATTCGCATCGTAGTAGAGACAAATGCCGGCGGCGAAGAGTTCGTGGTTTGGATGAACCGGGGCAAACTGAGTCAGGTTTGTGATAATTTCATTCTCAATAGCGAGTACTGGCTCAAGCAAGATCTCGCTGCAAAGCGCCTGAAAGCCGGACTAATCACGTTCGTCGTAGATCGTCCGTTCGTTCGAATTTTCGACAACGGTCGCGGGATCGACCCCTCGGTTGAGAGCGCCCTCTTCGAGCCATTCATCTCAGCGAAGGCCCGCAACGAAGGGCGCGGCCTTGGACTGTTTATCGTGAAACAGTTGCTGGACTCCGAGGGCTGCCAAGTTGGGGTCGTGCCAGAGAGAAACCGCGCGAACCGTCTGTTCAAGTTTCAGCTGGACCTGAGGGGGGCCCTTCATGAGTGACGAAGCAACGGTGGAAGCCGCGAAAGACGCTGTCTCGCACCTGCTCAAAGCCTTAGGGGTGACTAAGGTCATTTGTGTCGACGATATATACGCCAAAAAGCCTACGGTTGACGATCTGCTCAGCGCGCAGGCGTCCCTCCGCGAGGAGGAGCTTCGGGAGATCTTTGATCGTCCGAACGATGTTTTTCCCGAAGACAGGGCGGTCCGCCGCCAGTCGTTCCAAGAAGCATGGGCAGCTCTGGGCGATACGAAGCAGAGCGAGGTCGCGTCTCGGGTACTCGCCGCCGCAGCAACTTCCGCATCCACGCCAGAACCCAACGACTTCATCGCTTCATCAGCACTCTCGAAGATCATCGGAGCTGACGTCCTATCGACCGTGCGTCCGTCCAAATGGACTGAGGTCAAAAACAAGCTCAAGGCCGAGCGCGCGGAGGGTCGCACGCTGCTGCTCTTCGACCAAGACCTATCCGGGGACGGCGGCGCAGCTACTGGCGGGATCGTATTGGCCCAAGATGCGCTCGCCGACCAAGAAATTGGCGATAGGGTTATGTGCGGATTGCTGACCCACACGGCCACGATTGAAACGCAACACGACGAATGGGTCCGGCTCGCACAGCCTCCCCTCGATCAAGATCGCTTTATCGTCGTCGCCAAAGGCTGGCTCAGTCGCGACCCGATGGGATTTGCGCGAATGTTGAAGCTGGTCGCACTGGGCCCGGACTGTCGCGCGATGAAAAAAAGGTCGAAAGAGCTCCTGGATACAGCGACGGCTGAAGCGCTTCACGAGATTGAGAAGCTCCAAATGGACGACTTCGACAGCATGGTTTTTCGGGCCTCGAAGCAGGAGGGGCTTTGGGAGCCGGACATGCTATTTCGCCTATTCGGCATCTACCACCGTGCCGTTGTCCGCCAAGGTGCTTATGCCGATGGTCAACTCAAAGCCCTTTCGAGTCGCCTGCGGTCCGTTAGCGACATCCCCACCTCCTCTCCGACGTCTGCGCCGCTAACGACGTGGAAGGTCCAACAAAAGGAGATGTACGACCGTGGCGATTACGTCAATTCGCTTCATCTGCCTATCGAAGTTGGAGATATTTTCTCGAAAACAGACGGGATTGCTGAGAAATTCTACATTGTGCTGGGACAGCCATGCGACCTTATGGTTCGGTCAGATGGCAAGCGGTACCCAGAAGAAACCGATGTCATCCTCGCTGAGATCTTTCCGTCGTCGGAGGAGAAGGAATACACGTTGCTTTTACCCCATTTTGCGGATGATCCGAGGCGCAAGTTTTATGTAAGGCTGCGCCCCACTCATTCCGTGCACCCATACGTGCTCGACCTCTGTGTATACAACGCGGACGGGGTGTCACGGATCGACGTCGACTCGGTTTGCCCGGATGATGTGCTGCCGGCGTGGAAGCCCAAATACGAGCGTCTGAAGCAGTACGCGCAGTCTGTCCTCCACCGCTATGAGTCGTTCGGGATTGATAAGGTGACGGACCAACAAGCACGCCAATACATGCAAACCGAATCACCGAAGCAGTTTCCTATCTTCACGTCGAACAGCAGACTATTTAAAGGCTCGATGTCCTTTGCACCGGGCAATCGTCGGCTGAGCTTCAACTGCAAACGAGTTATGCGACTACATCGTCCCCGAGCGCTGGCGATCTCTCTAGAATACGCGCAGTGTCTCACTCGCCCCGCATTCGATCGGGATCTAGGCACGTAATTCGAGCGGCACTTGATCGTAAATATTTATGTCTATTAATCCGGTCGGTAGGCGTTCTACCTAGACCAATGACAGGCTTTAGAGACTCGTCCCAAGTGCTTGGATAGTCCACGCAAATCGAAGGTCGTAATAGCTGGCGCGGCGTTGAACGGGGTAAATTCAAATGTTAGCAGCTTCGCGGCCGCAAGCTGCTTAGAGAACGGAATCGGATCGGGTGAGAAACGCGCTTTCCCGTCGGTCGATTCTGGCCAAGGTCAAGGGGTTTGCCATATAGCCATATATTGAATAGTTGAAGATCGGAAAAGGACCGAGCCCTTTCGGGCCCGGGCCTTTTTTCCACGTCGTGGCCAAACTATTTCTTGACCTTCGCTTTCCGCGCCCGTGCCGCTGATCCATAGCGTTTACTAAAACACTTGCGGCATCGGCGATCCCGCCGCTTGATGAAACTCGGAGCCAGGTCGTCGCTCCCGCAATAGCGGCAAACCAGTTTCTCTGATTTCGACTTGCTCCCCATCTCCTTCCGGAACGGCCCTGCGGAGTCAGTCTTTTTCCGGGAGGTCCGGGCCGAAGATGGGGAGTGTCCGATTGGCAGTTTATGCCCGCCTTCCTTTGCCAGTTTCGCGTGTTCCATTCGCTCTAAATCTCCTTAAGCCGTAAGGGCTCGTCGGGATGTTTGCTCTAGTCGGCGCGTGAAGCGAGTGGTTTCCCCCAATTTTCCCAACGTCATTCGCGCAGAAAGGGAGAAGCCGGCTATTTGCGCGGATCGACGGTCTGCACGATCAAGGCGATTGGAAGGCGAATGGAACCGGCGAAATCGCAGCAGAGAAAACGAGGGCCTGGTAAGAGCGGAAATTGCCCGAAATCTCCCGCCGCGCACGACTGGCTCCGTGCCGCGAAACGAGCAATGTGTGTGTCATTGGGGCAGCAGGGCGCCTCTAGGAGGACCACATATGAGTTTGGAAGCCGAGTTGAAAGTCGCGAAGTTTCGAGAGAAACGATCATGAAGCGGCGGGCGCAGGTTCTGGACCGTGAGGCCCTCGCGTCGGGAATTGCGAGCCTGTCAAAGCTCGATATCGACGAACTCCGTGAGCGCTGGAAAGCCACGTTCGGAAAGGCGCCGTCGCACGATATCAGCCGGTCGTTCCTGACGCGCGCGATCGCATATCGCCTCCAGGAAAAGGCTTTCGGCGGACTCAAGCCTTCGACGCAGCGGCTGCTGGCTGAGTTCGCCCATGACCGCACTAACGGGTCGGCTTTGGCCCCGGCACCGTCTCGCATCGTGCAGCCCGGCGCGGTGCTGGTGCGTGAATGGCGCGGTATCAGCCATCAGGTAAGCGTTCTCGAAAAGGGATTTTCTTTCC
>Ga0208355_1000156_pt1 | contig 34567 bp, 25 predicted proteins | sample NGESurdeep072012_6_FD_184458 | JGI IMG/M metagenome (GOLD analysis project Ga0208355, IMG submission 184458) | Arctic peat soil microbial communities from Barrow, Alaska - NGEE Surface sample 210-3 deep-072012 (SPAdes) | ecosystem: Environmental > Terrestrial > Soil > Wetlands > Peat ... | reverse complement strand
CCCGTGAGCGCGTCGATTTTGAAAGAGAACGTCTTCATGTGTACACAACCCCTGCGCGGCAGCTCGGCGGCTTCAGCCTAGCACCCGGCGCCACCGTTTTCGCCTCCCCTGTCGTGGGGCGCGCCGAAGTCGTCGAGATCCTTGTCGGGGCCGTCCTGAGTTACCTGATCGCCCGCGATCAGCGTAAGTTTCCGCAAAGGAGGAGCAAATCTTACAGTGGCATGCTCCGTGCAAGACCATTTTTAGAGACCAGCGTCTCATGGAGGTTGATATGGCAGGCACGGAAAAGGATGCGAAGGTCGGATGCAGCAGTGGCGCGTGTTCCTGTAAGGAGGCGTCGGTTGACGTACGCGGTAAGAAGTTCTGTTCGACCACGTGCGCCGACGGCAAGAATCCTTGTGGGTGCGGGCACCCCCCCTGCAAGCCGAAGCCGAAGTAACCCGTCGCGCAACAGCCGGGTGGAAAGGGGGCACGATTGCCCCCTTTCGCTTGGGGCCAACGCCGGGCGCGTCTTCGAGAAAGCGGCGCGCGCCAGCGACCCGGACGCGCGGCGGCTCTATGTCATGCGGTGTTCGATCTCATCCGAATCATCTCGGCCGGGCAGACCGTCTCCCCACAAGCTCCCCGGGCCCGTGTTACGGTCCCCGTTTCACCCTGATCCCCTTGAATGACGCCAGCGCAACGGCGAAGGTGGCAGGGTCGAGGCCTGTATCGGTCAGCCTCAGCCGCGCCGCGAACGAAAACCAAAGTGATACTCCGTCCTTTCAGGGCGCCGCCTTCCCTGCCAGCCAGGCTCTCCGAGCTCCAGGTGGCAATGAGTCCATGTGCTTCGCAAAAAGTGCGATCTGCCACATCTCGGGGCCAGACAGGGTTTTGCCGAAGGCAGGCATCCCGGTAAAACGAATACCGTGAGCGACCTTCCAGTAAGTCACTCCCTCGGCGTCATCCTCGACCCCGTCTTTCGCGAGCCGGGGCGCGTTCGGCGTCAAGCCTCTCGCGATGAACGAGACCCCGCCATCGGCCCCTCCATGGCACACCTGACAGTGGGTGCGGTAGAGCGCGATGCCCGCAGTGAGATTGTCATCCGTGGGCTGAAGGGGGCTCTTCAGGCCCTGAGCCTCTCGGCGCATCGTCGCCTGAAGCGATCTCGTCGCAGCCCACTTCTCCAGCCTGCTCGGCTTCGAGTCCTGTCCGGCTGGCAGGGCGCCGCTCGTTACGAAGAAGTAGCTGGCGGCAATCAACGTGGCGATGGCAGCGACAAAACCCAGGACGAATCCCTTTTTCACGACGACCCCCTATGAACGGTCTGGCACATAGGTAACATTTTAGTCCAGGCACCTGGGTAACACTTATCAACAGTTACCTCGTCGTCGTCGCGCTGTGGAGATCGCGGAAATCTTCCTGCGTTGAGCCCTCAGCGGCGCGCCCCGCGCGGCCGCCGCGATACCAGGGCCGCTGTGCATAGAAAGCCGCATAGAGTGTTTCTTCGCGCTCGTCGAAGCGTCCCAGCAACAGCGGACCAAAATGCAGATTCCAGATCCCGCCGTTTCGACTGACACGCCTGACCTCGAAGTGGAGTGGTGCGCGACTGGAGAACGCTACCCCACGCGCCCGGTACCGCTGGGCGTCTTCAAAGACGCCTCGAAACGCTTCCTTTCGCTCGGTCATCCGCCACATTCTCAATCATCTCGCTCGTCGCGCTTCCGACGGCCGCGCCCCGCCCCCCCGGATCCCCCGCCCCCTCGCCTCGACCCGCGCTTCTACCTCGCCCCGGGCTCGAACCGTGGATCCAGGAGCGCGTGGCCACTCATCAAGGGACCGGCTGAGGAAGGGAACGGCAGAGCCCGTATAGAAAATCAGGGGCGGTTCCTCCCGTACGCGTCATGGCTCGCCACCCACTGATCGGACACGATCGCGGAGCCGAGGGAGAGCTCGCCACACAGGACGGTGGCTGCGACGATCTCGGCGAAGCGCAGCACCCTGCCCTCGCCGTAGCAGCCGAGCACCTCGAGGCATTCCCGTTGCGAGGGGAGGCCCGTTCCACCGCCATACGTCGCGACGACGAGGGAAGGGATGGTGAACGAGACGTAGTAGTCGCCGTCGTCCCTCAGCTCGGTGTAGCTGAAGCCCGCCGAGGACTCCGCCACGTTCGCAACGTCCTGGCCACAGGCGATGAACATCGCGGCGATGCCGTTGGCGGAGTGCGCCGCGTTGTTGACCGCACCCGAGAGCAGCGTGCCCATGTTGGACAGCTGGCGCTGCCGGTACAGAGCCCGGGCGCTTGTGTGCATGATCGACTCGATCAGTCGCGCCGGCAGGGTCGCCTCCGCCACGACACGCTTGCCGCGCGTGTGTAGGTTGTTGAGGGTCGAGTGCTTCTTGTCCGTGTCGAGGTTGGCGGCCAGCGTAAAGTGCTCGAGCCCGTCGATCCCCTGCGCGATCATCCACTCGCAGGCATGCCGGGTGGCCTTGGTGACCATGTTCTGACCAGCGGCGTCGCCGGTGGTGAAGTTGAAGCGCAGCCAGCGAAGCTTCCCGACGGCGTACTGTTCGATGTCGCGGAGCTTTCCGTAATGAGACGTCTCCTCGGCCTTGGCCTTGATCGCGGGGAAGCTCCTCTCGACCCATTGACCGAACGAGCGTGCGGCGCGCGCGTCGCGCAGGACAAATAGCGGTGCGCGCTGCATGGCGTCGTCGATCACCGTCGTGCGGACGCCGCCGGCCTCGCGGGTCAGCCTCATGCCGCGGTTGTAGCTGGCTATCAGCGTGCCCTCGGTCGTCGCCATCGGCATGTAGAACTCGCCATGGGCGTGCTCCCCGTCGACGAGCAGGGGGCCGGCGAAGCCAAGAGGAACCTGCGCGACACCGCAGAAGCTCTCCATGTTGCCCCGCAGTATCGCGGGGTCGAAGGAGAAGGCTCCGATATGGCCGAGTGGGACTCCAGTCGCTTCGGTCACGACGCCGCGGCGGGTCTCGGCCATCTCCCGCGTGTGATCGTTTTCCTTGTTACGGGGCAGCTTCTTCATGACGGTCTCCGGCAGTGAGGTAGGGTGGGTAAGGATAGCGCGGCCGCGCGCAATCCAACGCCGGCCCCAGACTCACCCGATGAACATCCGCCTCCCCGAGTGCCTCGTTCTAACCGTCGCGGGATGACGAGTTTCCCGTTTCGCTCTCCTCCCGCCGAGCCACGGGCCCGTGAGGCTCGGAGTCATAATCTCAATGTTTTCCCCTTGGATGTCTCACGAGTGCCGCCCGACGAACCGGCCTCCACCTTCGCAGGAGCCGGACTGGCTGGAGCCTGGGCCGCCGCTGCCCCCGCCGTGAGTACGGCGACGGCAGCGGCGGCGAAGGCCCCGTGAGAGGTGCTCTACGGTCTTTACTCGTCAGCGCGCGTGGACCTTATCAACGCCGAGGTCATGACCCGCCCCGTGGCAGGCGGCGCAAGCCTCGGCGGGTACAGTGGAACCGGGGAAGTGTGCCGTGTTGATCAAGGCATGGGCGGCGGCGTCACGGCCGTCGTGGCAGCCAAGGCAGGCCGCCGTACCGGGGCCCTGGGGCGTGAAGTAGTCGCGGTTGGTCGTCACCGAATCGATCTTGTTGGCGAGCGGGATCAGATAGCCAGTCGACGTATGGCACTTCGCGCAGTTCCGGCGGTCGCCGGGGAACCGAACCTCGTTGTAGTTGTGGAGGCTGGCACGGTTCCCGTAGATCGTGAAGTCCTGGGTGAGCGCGTCGCCGGAGTGGATCCGGTGGATCATCCGCTGGAGGGAGATCGACTCGACCGGCATCTGGTCTGCCGGACGCACCGGCGAGTCATCCGCGGTCGGGTTGTGGCACATCACGCACTCCTCGATGACAAGGCGCTGCCCGCCATGGAGACCGAGCGCTCCGTGGCACTTGTTGCACTGAGCCATCGTGACGGAGATGCGCCGGGGGGCGGCGACGGCGTCGGTCAGCGCGACGTACATCATCGGATTCAGGGGCGACTCGTTCCCCGTGATGTCCGGCTTTCCGTCGCCGCGGGCGAGCGAGTAAGCGCGCTCGATGTCGCACGAGACCGCCCAGGTCCCGGCCGCCTTGGCGGGCAGGGCGGCGGTGAAAGTGTAGGTGCTCGTGCCGGCGGTGGTGTCGAAGATCGCCTTGCCGACGGCGCTCTCACGGACGTACGTCGTGTAGCTCGTGGTCGGGCCCGCGAAGATGGGGGCGAACGTACCCAGCTTGGAGCCGTCGACGGCCGTGCCGTCGTTGTTCGTGATCTTGACGACGACCGTCGGCTTCTTGCCGGCGGCGAGGTTCGTGACGCTGACGATCGAGGCCTTCAACCCCTTCAGCTGGGTCGACCGGAGCGGAATCGTGTGGGCTCCAATGACTGAGGCGTCGAACTCGGCGTCTTGCACCGAATCGTGACAGTTCGAGCAGGATGCGTCATTGATCTGCTGGCCGGCAGCGTGATTGGCGCCCGTCGTCCAGTTGATGTTGTCGTGGCAGGAGCCGCAGACCAGACGCGAGGGACGCGTATACCAGACGTCCTTCTCGGGCGCGCTCGTCTCGTGGCAGGTCGTGCAGTCGAAGGGGGCCTTGTTGTTGTTGCCGGGCCAGCCGACCGTCGACCAGTCGCCGTCCATGACGTAGGGGGTCCCTGCGAGGACGCTCGGGAGGTACTTCCCCATGTGGAGCTTGTGGAAGAAGAGCTTGGCGTCGGCCTGGCCGTTCGTCCCCTTCGTGGCGTTGTGGCAGAGGACGCACATCTTGACCGTCTGCCGCGTCCCGCCGTGGAACTGCGTCGCTCCGAAGGCGCCGCCGAGCGGGTCGTGACAGAGGTTGCAGCTCTTGGCGACGTCCATGTTGTTCCAGACCGAGTTCGCGGCCGCCGGCTTCCCGTCCGTCCGAAAGTCATAGAAGACGTTCGGGGCGTAATAGTCCTTGCCGACGATGTCGCTCATCGTCCGCGTCCCGTAGACACCGATCGTGATCGTCTTGTTCACGTCGTGCGTCGCGGGGATCGCCTGCCCGAAGTTGTACTTGAAGTGCCCCGTCTCGAGGTCCGTGAACGTCCCGCCCTGGTCTCGGCCGGCCGACGTGACCGGACCGGCCGCCGGGGTCCCCGTGTATGCCGTGTAGTACCGCGTCGCCGTGTCCCAGGCCCCCATGATGATTCCCGGGTTGAGCGGTCCCGGGGTCACCAGGCCGAGCCGGTCGAGCGGCCCGCCGAGATTGTCGGTGATGAAGAACTCGATCACCGGCTTCTGGCCGGCCGCCACGTTCGTGACCGAGGCGATCTTGATGTTCAGGCCGGGGCGGATGTACGTGAGCGCCTCGGGGGCGAGGTACGCTTCTTTTTGGGTCGCGTCATAGGCGACAGGGGTCGCCTCGCTCGCCACCGGGGAGCCCGATGGGCTGGTGTGCGTCACGGGAGTCATGGGCACCGCGACGAGACCAGCGAGGAGCGTAAGGGCCGTACGTGATACCAGTGACATCGTCAGCCTCCTTGCCGAAAAAGAATCTGAGAACCGACGCCGAACGGGGGTTCGAGAGAAGTGGCCATTTTCGTCTAGCCTCAAAGGTAGTAGCTTGTCACGCGTAACGCTTTGATTCAGTTGAATCAAATGACTACCGGGAACAAGCTCCCCCGGGGCGGAACGCCTCTCGACGGGCGCCTGGGGCCCCGGAAACCCGCGCTGATCCGGTCAGATTCCCCTTCGTGCGCGGATCTTCCCGGCCCTGATCGCCTTCACGAAGGCGGTGTGGTCGGATTCGGTCTGGTCGGCATAGGCGATCGCGAACCTTCCCATCGCGCGATCGAGGCGGTCGGTGTCGCCGCAATAGCCATACAGGATCGCGGCATCGCCCGTGCGGGCGTGCGCCTTCGCGAGCACCTCTCCGCACACCCGCGCGTATTCCTTCAGCGCGAGGCCGCTGAGCTCGTCCGGGTCGATCGAGGCTTTGTGATCCGCGAGCTGACGCACGAGGTAGTGGCGGCCCGCAAACGTCGTCCAGCCGAGGAACGGGTCGGACACAGTCTGCATCCGGTGCTGCCCCTGCGCGACGCGCCGCCCCTCGTGGGGAGGGCTGACCACACGGGGAAGGACGGCTGCGTAGCTCGAGGGCGGTTCCTCCTTGACCTGGAGAAACAGGGGATGGTCCGCCCCGTCCCCGAACGCAAGGACGGCGTAGTCGCGTGTCCCCACGCTTCCGGTCCCGACCACCTTGAAGGCGACGTCGACGAGCCGATACGCGTCGAGGACGAGCTGCCGGTCGTCGCTCACGGTGTCGCGATATGCCTTCAACGAGCCGATGACGCGCCCCGCCTTGCCCGGTTCGAGAGGCTGAAGCAGGGGCGGGCGTTTCGGGAACCGGCGGAAACCCCCGCGCGCTAGGACCGTGAGCTTCTCGAGCGAATGCAGGGGCGTCGCGCGCTCGGCCTTTTCCAGGATCCCCCTCACGGGACCGCGGCGGTAGCGGCGGATCTCGAAGCGCGCGAGGTCCAGCGCCGACATCACGGTGAATCCCTTCAGGGCCACGCGATAGGAGGACACGAGCTCCCCGACCGCTTCGGTACAGAGCGGATCGCCGTCTCCCGCCTCGCGGCCGGCCAGAACGAGGCTGGCCGCGAGGCGCTTGACGTCCCACTCCCAGGGCCCGGGCATCGTTTCGTCGAAGTCGTTGATGTCGAAGACGAGGTGGCCGTCCGGCGCGGCGAAGGCGCCGAGGTTGCGCACGTGCGCGTCGCCGCACATCTGGACGTGCACGCCGGTCACCGGCGACCGCGCGAGATCGAACGCCATGACCGGCACGGCGCCGCGAAAGAAGCCGAAGGGAGAGGCCGCCATTCTTCCCCACTTGATGGGCAGGAGTTCAGGGAGACGCCCATGGTTCGCCTTCAGCAGTGTTGCCAGCGTATCCGGGCGTCCCGCCCACGGCTTCCATCTGCCCTGGTCACCGCGAGGCAGCGCGCGGCGGCGGCTCTTGCCGAACGCCAGCCTCTCTTTGACGGGAGCGAACCGAGCTGGAATCCCCTTCACGCTGCACTCTCCGCGGCGAAAGATAGCGCACACCGCGGCTGCGGCTACGAATTGAGGCCGGACGGTCCGCGCCAGCCTCGGCGACCGATACGGGTGCAGTCTTCATTCGGTACCATGAGAGGAACGTGGACTCAACCGCTTTGATTGGCGCATCCGTCAGGTCGTTGCTCAGGAACAAGCTGCGCAGCTCGCTCACGGTCCTCGGCATCACGATCGGGATTGCTGCCGTGATCGGCGTGGTGGCGATCGGAAAGGCCGGGCAGGCCCGCGTGGAGCAGCACCTCCGGAACCTCGGTGACGCTTTCGTCCAAATCGAGGCCGGCGGGCGGGCCGTGAACGGCGTGCGCACCGGGCCACGCGGGACGAAGACGCTGACATTCGGTGACGTCGTCGCGATCAAGAGCCAGATTCCGTTGATCAAGAGCGTCTCGCCGAATGTCGACGGCTCGGTCCAGGTCGTCTATGGAAACCAGAACTGGTTCACGACCTTCCGAGGCGTCTCGCCCGAATACTTCGACATCAAGCGCTGGACGATCGACGAGGGAGCCGTGTTCGCGCAGGACGACGTTGAGCGGGCGGCGGACGTGTGCGTGATCGGCCGGACGGTGCGTCGACAGCTCTTCGGCGTCGAAGACCCGATCGGTAAGGTGATCCGATTGAGGAGCCTGCCGTGCAGGGTGGTTGCGACGCTCGCACCCAAGGGGCTCTCGCTCTCCGGCCAGGACCAGGACGACACGATCCTCCTTCCATACACGACGGCTCAGAAGAAGCTGATGGGAATCACCTGGCTCGACGACATCCTCTGCTCGGCTGTCTCGCAGGACGTCGTCAAGCTCGCCGGCCAGCAGGTCGGGGCACTCCTCCGCGAGCGTCATCACCTCCGCTCCGAGGTGGAGGATGACTTCAACATCCGCAATCCCGAGGACGTGATCCAGGCGCAGCTCGAGGCGAGCCGCACGCTCACGCTGCTCCTCATTGCGATCGCGTCGATCTCGCTCCTCGTCGGCGGAATCGGGATCATGAACGTGATGCTCGTGTCGGTCACGGAGCGCACGCGCGAGATCGGCGTCCGCGTGGCCGTGGGCGCGACCGAGGAGGCGATTCAGCTCCAGTTCCTGGGCGAGTCCGTGATGCTGAGCGCAGTCGGCGGGGCGGCCGGGGTGCTGGTCGGCATCGTCGGCTCGTTCTTCGCCGGAAGGGCGCTCGGCTGGCCCATGGAGATTTCGGTCGAGGCGGTGATCCTCGCGGCGCTCTTCTCGATCGCGGTCGGAGTCTTCTTTGGGTACTACCCGGCGCGCAAGGCCTCGCGGCTAGATCCCATCGAGGCCCTTCGCTATGAGTGAGGTACGCATGGCTCCGGAAACTCCCTCGCCGCTCCCGTCACCGGGCCGCCGCAGGATCTGGCTGGCTGTAGCGGCCGGCGTCTGTGCGCTCGCCGTGCTGGTTGGGGCGCGCCTCCTCAACCGCGGTGATCGCCTCACTCATCTGACCGCGAAGGTTCAGCGGGGAGAGATCCACGACGTCGTGGATGCAACCGGCACCGTCAACGCGGTCATCACGGTGCAAGTGGGCTCGCAGGTCTCCGGAACCATCGCGAAGCTCAATGCCGATTTCAACTCTCGCGTCAAGAAGGGCGACGTCGTCGCGCTGATCGACCCGCAGCTCTTCGACGGTGCATTAAAACAGGCGGTCGCCGACCTCGAGAACGCGAAGGCCAACGTTCTTGCCGCCGACGCCAACGTCGTAAAAGCGAGGGCGACGCTCGAGCAGACGAAGGCTGACTACGACCGTGCCCAGTCAATGGCGAAGGACGGCGTCGGGACGCAGCAGGCGCTGGATCAGGCGAAGGCCGGCTACGAGTCCGCGAAGGCGTCGGTCGACGCCGCGGTCGCGAACGTCACCCAGGCGAAGGCCCAGGTCAGCCAGAAGGACGCCACCGTGGCCGTGGCCCGAACGAACCTCGAGTACACCGTGATCCGCTCCCCGATCGACGGCATCGTCGTCGCACGGAACGTCGACGTCGGCCAGACCGTCGCAGCCTCGCTCCAGGCGCCGACCATCTTCACGATCGCGCAAGACCTCACGAAGATGCTCGTCTACGCGAAGGTGGACGAGTCCGACGTCGGCCGCATCCGCATGCGGCAGTCCGTGACGTTCAAGGTCGACGCGTTTCCGAAGGAGGTCTTCACCGGTGCCGTGAGTCAGGTCCGGATGAACCCCACGACCGTGCAGAACGTCGTCACGTACGACGCCGTCATCGAGTTCCAGAACCCGGACCTGAAGCTCTTCCCGGGAATGACCGCGTACGTGACGATTCCCGTCGCTACGGTCGAGGACGTCGTCAAGATCCCGAACGCCGCGCTCCGGTACAAGCCCTCGATGTCCCCGGAGGTCGTGCGCGCGCTCTACGCGAAGTACGGAATCGATGCTGCAGCGCAGCCCGACGCCGCGCCCGCGGCGAGCGCCCGACGCGCCGCCGCCGCGCCCGCAGAGCTTCGGCGCGCGCGTGGCGAGGACGCTGTAGTTTGGAAGCGCCTCATCGACGACACGCTCGAGCCAGTCAGGATTTCCCTCGGCATCACCGATCACACGTACACTGAGGCGGCCGGTGTCCTCACCGGCAAGCTCCAGCCCGGCGACGACGTTGTCACGAGCTCGGTATCGTCGAAGGCTTTACCGCCCGGGGCGCAGGGGATCCGGCGTTGACGCTTCCGGATGTCGACGCGGTTCTCCGCGTCGAAGACATCCACAAGTATTACGAGCTCGGCGAGACACGTGTTCACGCGCTCCGTGGGGTGAGCGTTTCGGTCGAGCGCGGCGGTTTCGTCGCGATCATGGGAGCGAGCGGCTCGGGCAAATCGACCTTCATGAACATCCTCGGCTGCCTCGACCGGCCGACGTCCGGGCGCTACCTGCTCGACGGCATCGACGTCTCCGGTCTCCAGAAAAGGGACCTCGCGGCGATCCGGAACGGAAAGCTCGGCTTCGTATTTCAGGGGTTCAACCTGCTGGCGCGCACGACGGCCATCGAGAACGTACAGCTTCCGACGATGTACAGCCCGGTCGACAAGCTGGAACGCGCCAAGCGAGCACGAGAGGCGCTGGCCCTCGTCGGGCTCGCCGAGCGGGCGAGTCACTTCCCCTCGCAGCTCTCCGGCGGTCAGCAGCAGCGGGTGGCGATTGCGCGCTCTCTGGTAAACCGCCCATCCATCCTTCTTGCGGACGAGCCAACTGGTAATCTTGACAGCCGCACCGCGGTCGAAATTATAGAGATCCTCCAGGAGCTGAACGAACGGGGGCTGACGATCGTGCTCGTCACACACGAGAACGACATCGCGCAGTTCGCGAAGCGCGTAATTCTCTTCCGCGACGGGAAGATCCGGAAAGACGAGCCCATGCTCAACCCGCCGCGGGCACGCGACGTGTTGAAGACGCTGCCTACGCTCGAGGATTGACGACGCGGACTCGAGATCTCGATCTACGGGAGACCCGCGCCGGAAGAGGTCCTGGAAACACTCAGAGCGCCGGGAATGCATTCTCCCCAACGCTCTGAGACATCAATCTGGCTCCGCACTCGGTCCGCGCCCAGGTGCCGGTACCGCTCGGCTGGTCATTCCTCGGCATGGCGACGAAGCCGCAGAGGTCAAGGCCGAGTAGGGTCGGCGGCGCTCGACGTCCGAGCGGGGCGCAGGAACGCCAGCTCGAACCTCTTCACGAGAGCTCTCATCTGGGATCGCGTCGGCACTTTGGTTTCGAGCGGAATTCCGAAGAGCTTCTTCCGCTCGATCTCGGTCGATTTCACCCTCTTATCCATCAGCCCCCCGAGGAGAGCGTCATGAATCTCGCGAACGAGCCCAGGAGGGGCGGGCTTGTCGTCCTCCACGGTTTTCCTAAGCTCTTGGGCGGCGCTGACGACTTTGCTTCTGAGGGCCCTGAGAACGTCGTAGACAGCCGTCGCTACTGACAGCTTCTCCTGCTTCTCGCGCATCTCGTCCCTCTGATCCACCCGGCGTTCCGTCGGGTCTGAATTCTACCGACTGGGACGCTCAAGAACCGCCTGGTTTAGGCGGCTTTCCGCTCCAGCCCCAGCAGTCTCGGCCGCAGCAGGAGCGTGATCGCCCAGGCGAGCAGCACGACCGCGCCGCCACCGATGGCTTTCGTCGGGCCGATCACTTCGCCAAGCGGGCCGAAGATCGCCGCGCTGATCGGCATGAGCCCCATGAACGACATGATGAACACCGCCATCACACGCCCGCGCAGGTGGTTCGGCACGGCCGATTGGATCGACGTGTTCACGAGCGAGTTCGTCGTGAGCAGCGCGGCGCCCGCGAGCGCGGAGATCGCCATCGTCAGCGCAAGGGACCGCGACGCCGAGAACGCGATCAGCAGCAGCGCCATCGCGAGCAGGCTCCATCGCATGATGCGCTCGCGGACGACGGTCTTGGGCAGGCTGGCGACGGCGAGCGATCCGAACACGGCGCCGAGGCCATTTGCAGCCATCACGTAAGCGAACAGGCGCCCCTGCAGGGCACTGCGCGCGAGACCGTGGACGGACGGCGCGATGAGCGCTTTGTCTACGACGGCCGGCAGCAGCATCATGTATGGCATGCCGAAGATCGTCATGAGCGCGGTGCTGAGGATCAGCACCCGCATGACGCGGTTCTCGCGGGTGTACCGCAGCCCGGCAGTCAGCCTCTGCCAGCTGGTCTCGCCGGCGGACGCGGCGTGGTGCTCCTGCTTCCTCGGCCGGATCACCCACAGTGCCCAGATGACGAACAGGAAGCTCACGGAGTTGACGTAGAAGATGCCGCCCATCGTGAGGCCGGCGATGAACAGCGCGCCGCCCAGCAGCGGGCCGACCAACCGCGCCGACTGGAACTGCGCCGAGTTCAGCGCGATGGCATTCAGCAGTAAGTCTTTCGGCACGAGGTCGGGCAGCATCGACTGCCACGACGGGAAGGCGAGCGCGGACATGATGCCGCCGAGGATCCCGAGACCCGAGACCCACACCAGCGACGCGATCGGTGTGCGCGACGACAGCTGCCCGGCGTTGTACAGCCAACCGAGCGCCGCGGCCTGCACGAGCAGCACCGCCTGTGTCCAGATGATGAGCCGTTTGCGGTCGACGCGATCGGCGAGCCCGCCCGCCCACAGCGCGAGGAAGAGCACCGGGATGCCGGACAGGAAGTTCACGACGCCGAGGTCGAACTCGGAGCTCCGGAACGCGTAGACGACGAGCCCGAGCGCGTAGTTCTGCATCCACGTGCCGATGTTGCTCACGAACGCGCCGCTCCAGAAGAGCGTGTAGTCGCGGTGCCGGAACGACTCGAACGTGCCGCCTCGGCGCACGACCTCCTGGGTGGGCACCTCGACGTCCGCCTCGCGCGTCTCGATCTCACCGAGCCGGCGGTCGTCGTTGGTCCGGTGTTCGCGGTCGTCGGTCATGTCCTCATCTTTCGCGGGAGCGGGCCTCCTCGCGCAACCGGCCGCGCCAGCCGCTTGCGCGCCAGATCGGCCAGGAACAGGATCGGCGCGCCCAGCGCCGCCAGGGCGACGAGCCACGGCGCCACCGACCCCGTCGCGAGCACCGCGCCGACAGGCGCCCAGTAGAGCACCGCGAACGCGAAGGTGAGCTCGAGCGCGACGCCGATGAGCAACAGGGGATTTCGCAGGAGCCCGCGATCGAGGCCGGAGCGCTCCTCGTAGCGACGCCCAACGAGGTTGGCGACCTGGGCGAAAACCACCGAGACGAGAGTCACCCCGGTGGCGGCTCGGTAGAGGGGATCGCCGGCGGCGAGGATCTGACCGTAGCGCCAGCCGCCGAGGTGGAGGACGAGGAAGAACATGAACATCGCCCACGCGGCCTCGAGGAGCCCCAGGAACACGTAGCTACGCAGGAGCAGCCTCGTGTCGAGCAGGCGCCCGGACCGGCCCCGGGGCGGCCGCTTCATGGCCTCGCCGTCGGGCGGCTCCTGGCCGAGGGCGATGGCCGGGAGCAGATCGCTGCCGAGATGCCCAGCATGAACACCACGTTCACCCAGAGCGGCCGCCCAGTGGCGAGGCCGTAGGTGAAGAACGCGAGGCCCATCACGACCGCCACCACGGCCAGTATCCGCACCGTGCGCGTCACCTCGCGCTCCAGCGGCGTCGGCGGCCGGCGCACCTCGACGCTCAGCGCCGCGACCTTGCCGAACTCGGTGCGTCGCCCGGTCGCGTAGACGACGGCGGCGCCCGAGCCGCGCAGCAACGAGCAGCCGGCGAAGACGAGGTTCGGGCTGTCCACGAGCCCACCCGCGGCGACCCGTTCCGCACGCAGGCTCACGCTCCGCGACTCGCCGGTGAGCGGCGCGTTGTTGGCGAGCAGATCGCGGCTCTCGATCAGCCGCGCGTCCGCGGGAACGCGATCACCCTCGGAGAGCAGGAGCACGTCACCGGGCACGAGCTCCCCGGTGAGCACCTCCTGCTCGGCCCCGGCGCGCCGCACGGTGATTTGTCGGGGCAGCATCTCGCGGAGGGCGTCCATGGCGCGCTCGGCGCGCATCGCCTGGGCGAACGTGAAGAGCGCGTTGAGGAGCGCCACGCCCGCGAGCGCCCAGCCGAGCACGGCCATGCCCTCGCCGGGCGCCATGCGGTCGGCCACGAAGCAGAGCCCGGCGGAGACGTCAAGCAGGAGGCTGAACAGGTTGACGAACTGCTTGGCCAGCATGCGCAGCCACACCCAGCGCGGAGGCGCGGTGAGCGCGTTGGGCCCGAGTTCCGCGAGGCGCTCGGCCACCTCGTCGGGGCTGAGCCCCTCGGCGCGGCTGCGCAGGAGGGACAGGACCTCGTCCACCTCGAGGTTGTGGATCTGCCGGTCCATCACCCCACGCCCCGGTACACGGCGACGTCCGCGGGCGCGGCGCGGAGGATGCGCTCGATGAGGTCTCCCCGCACGATCCGCCCGGGCAGCATGCGGTCCGAGGCGCCGAGGCAGATCAGGCGCGCCCGGTGCTTGCCGGCCTGGACCAGGATCTCCCGCGCCGCGCGGGTGGCCCGCGAGCGGCAGGAGCACGCGGCCGGGCTGGCCGAGCACACCCGGATGAACGACACGCAGGGCGACGACCCGGAACCGCCCGGCCCCGAGCAGGCGCGCCGACACGGTCCCCGCGAGGAACGCGAGGTTCCTCATGTGGGCGCGCGCGCCGCAGATCAGCGTCGTCTCGTGGCCGAGAGGGACTAGATCGATCAGCCGCTCGGCGACGCGCGCGCCCCCGCGCGCATGGAGCTCGGGCTCGAGCGCCACGCCGAGCAGCCGGCACTCCTCGGCGATGCGCCCGATCCGCTCGGGCAGGTGCGGCGGCGGCGAGCCGTCGTGCACGTGCACGAGGCGCAGCCGGCGCTCACGGGTGTTGGCCGCGAAGCGCGCCGCGTAGTGCGCCACCCAGTCCCCGTTCAACGAACCGTCGTACGCGAAGACGAGCACGGTCACCTCCCGAGCAGGCTATCTTCCTTCATCAGTCAGAACTGGCGGGGAATGTAGGGGTGCAATGGGAATTGCGGGGCGCTGTGGCGCATAGAGACCAGAGTCACGCCCTCTGTCTCTTTCTCGATCCCGGCCCGTAGACGGGAATTCTGTCCGGACGACGCCGCGCGAACCGCCTCGTTCTAAGTGTCGCGCGATGAGGAGCTTCCCCGCCCCTCAGGGAGCCGAACGCGCCTCGGTCTCCGGATCTTCACGACGACCTCCGGCTCCACCATTGGCACCTCCCGGCCGGAGGGTGCGCTCCTGAACCGCTCGACCATCCGTCCTCATCCTTCTTCCAGGAGCCGCTCGAGGGGGGCGAAAATCTCACGGTTCCCGTATCAACGGTGCACGGAAAGGTGCAGGCGCGTCCCGACAAGCCTGTGCGGCTCGGAGCCGAATCACCGGCTAACCCTTTCTAAGAACGACAACTTACGGCTTTGGCACGACGTCGGTCGCATGCGTGGCAGCGGGGTTGCGCCGACTGCCTTGTCGGTAGGCCCCGAACCGGCCACAGAAACAGGGGATTGGAGAAAAAATGAAGAAGACCCTTTCCGCTCTCGTTGCTGTCGCCGTCCTGTCACTCGGGGTCGCTTTCGCCCAACAGGCGACGACCACGACGCGGACCGAGCCCACGACGAGGACGAACCCCGCCACGGGCGCCACGATCGAAAAGTCCTCGACGACCATCGAAGGCGCGACTTCGACCGGCACGAAGACGACGAAGAAGACGCACAAGAAGGTCACGAAGAAGAGCGGCGCCACCAAGAGCACCAAGACGAAGACCGAGGCGGAAACTGCCTCGACTCCCGTCCCCGCCACCAACTAAGCCTCAAAACAGCTCCGAGCTTCAGAAGGCCCCGGTTCTCCGGGGCTTTTTCTTACTCTGTAGGGGCGGCAATGGGAATTGCGGGGCGCTGTGGCGCGTAGAGACCAGAGTCGCGCCCTCGGTTTCTTTCTCAATCCCGGCCCGAGACGGGCATTCTGTCCGGACGGGGGCCCTTCATGCGCTCTTCTCGGCCGCCGCGAGGCGGCAGTCCTGGCCATGCTGTCGGAGGCCGTCCGCGGCCCCGGCGGCGCTTCCCGCGCTCCTGCGCGCCACGCACCTTTCCGGCCTCGCCCTGGGCTCGGCCTTCGGGAGGTTGCGCGAGTCGGGTGTGACGGCTGCGAAACTGTTTGAAGTTGTCTGCAAGGACGGTGGGGCGGATCCGCAGGGAGCGCTGGCCGGTGCCCCGGTTGCCGGAAGTGGCCTCGAGGGTCCCGCGAGCCGTGCGGGCCCGGCGTCCCAATCACGTCTGGATGGTGGATCTGACGGACGTGAAAGCGATGTTTGGTCTCGTCACGTTCAAGGTCGGAGTCGTCTTCGATGCGTTCTCGCTCGTGTCGGATCGAGGGGCCTGCTTCACGGGCGGAGTCTTTCGAAGGAAGCTGCGGCGACTCGGGGTGAAGCAGAGGTTCGGGGCAATCGGGAAGAAGGGTTCGATCGCGCTGATCGAACGCTTCTGGAGAACACTGAAGGACACGCTCGGCCTGCGCCTGCTGCGGCCGTCGGTGGCGGAAGACCTGCTGGAAAAGATCGAGCTGGGCCTCGTCCACTACGCGCACCTCCGCCCACATCAGGGTCTCGGTGGTGCGACGCCGGCCGAGATCTACTTCGGTCGGACGCCATCGCACCTTTTCGCAATCCCGCCTCCACGCGGCAGGCCGGGAGAAAGCCCGATGGACTCGCCGTTCCAAATCGAGTACCTCGATGCGGAACGGCTGCTTCCGGTGCTGGTTCGAAAAGCAGCCTGAAGGAGGGTCACGAAAGCTCAGCCAAAGGCGCTGGAGTGGGCCGACGTGTGCGCGCACGGACGCATCGTAGTGGCCGAGGCGCTGGTCTGTGCCCGCCAACGGCCACCGCAATTCCCATTGCGTCCCTATAAGTTCCGCGTGCTGCAGGGTTGCCGGTGCGCCAGGTTCTACGTCCCGCGTATTCTGTAGGCACCCGCCAGTCCGAGCAATAGAATGAGCGCCATCATCGCCGATTCGCTCAGGGTCGGGATGCTAGGGACGGCGTAACTTGTTACCGTGAGTGTCCACTTCGCGTAAAGCGTGACGTCGCCAGAACCCATCGCGAAGGTGGCGCCGCCGGCGTAACTCGTGCCGCTGCCGTTGGCGGCGGTGTTCCAGCCAGCGAAGGTGTAGCCGGTCTTCACCAGACTGCCTGTGTTACCCAATACGGTGACCGTGGCACCGGCAACGTACGGATTGCCGTCGGTGGGCACACTGCCGCCAGTGCTGCCGCTTCCGTCGTAGGTCACATGTGAAACAGTTTGCAAATTGGCAGTTACCACCACCATCGCGAAGCTGCGGGTACCGATCATCGTCGCGGAGTCCTGCACCCCATCGTTGACTATTAGCGTAACGAAATAGCTACCCTCCCCAGCATAAGTATGCGTTGGCGTGACCGTCGAACCTGAGGTTGTGTCTCCGAAATCCCAACGATAAGAGAGCGGAGCGTTTTCAGGATCGCTTGATGACGATCCGTCGAGCATGAGAGGCACGCCCGCTTGCGCGTGGTAGATCGGACCGCCAGCTACGGCCAACGGCCGCAAGTTCGCCGATCTCGCACAGGGGATGTTGAATGGTGCAGTTGATCCGCTTGTTACCGCGGCGTTGTAGTGACCGTCAGTAGTAACAGATGGCACCGCGACCGTGCCCTGAAACGTCAGGCCCGGCAGCATCGTGGGCAACTGAATCTGACCCCACGGTAGAGTGATCGTCACCGGAGCCAACTGGATCGGACCCGTAGTGGTGTCCCAACCATTCGCAACCAGCGTCCCATTGGCCGTCGGAGCCGCACCGTCGAGCGAGAGTGTTCCACCAGGCGCGACGCACGCGCCAATGGAAAGACCGGCTGATGGCAGGGCCGGCAGCACTTCGACCTCAGTGTGCGCGGGCGCCGACGTGACGCCGCCGGCGCTCACCGTCAGCGTGACCTGATAGAGACCGGCTTGCGCGTACGCATGCGTCGTCACGAGCGGCGCCGTCGTGACCGGCGAGCCGTCGCCGAAGTTCCAATGCGCGGTAAGCGTCCTGTTGCTCGGGTCGATCGAGCCGCTGCCGTCGAGACGAATCGCGGCCGGGACCGCCGCGCTCGACGCCCAGCCAACGTAAGGCCCGCCCAGATTGGCGAGCGGCGTCGTCGCCGGCGCACCGCCGCTTCCGGGGACCGGGCGATGCATGAAGATGTCCATGGCGCCGTTCGTGTCAGCGGCAACGAGGTTGGTCGCGGTCGAGTAGAACACCACCGATCCATCCGACGCGACAAACGCGGGCCAAATGACGTAGTGGCCGCCGAACCCGTAGAGTTCCGGCGACGCCGCGGTACCGGTGCTCGACACGCTGGAGCGCTCGGTCGTGTGCGTCTGCCGGTCGCGCCGATAGACCTGCAGGCTATGGAGGACGCCGTTCGGCGCGAGGTTGTCGGAGCCGGAGTAGAACGATACGTATCGGCCGGTCGCGCTGATGGCCGGGCTGCCGGCCCCAAAGTCCGCGCCTTCGCCGGTGGAGCTGACGCTGATGCGTTCCGTCGTCGCGTTCAGCCGGTCGCGCAGGAAGACGTCTTCCAAGCCAAAACCATTGTACGTGCCGGGAACCACCTGCGCACCATTATCTACGTCGAAGGCGACGTACTGGCCGTCGCCAGAGATCGCCGGATTATAGCTATTCGCCTGGATCAGAGCGCCCGACGGCGTTCGACTCACGACCTCGGTGACGCCGGTCTGCCGGTCGTAGACGGAGATGTTGCTGTTGACGCCGTTCCATCCCACGTACGCGATGAACCGGCCGTTCTCGCTGATTCTCCCACTTCGGCCGGGGAAGACCTGGTCGGTCCCGCCGAGCTGACGGTCGCGCACGCTGAAGCCGGCGAGCGTGGCGTAGGCGAGGTAGCGACCATCGCCGCTCAGTGACGACTTGTTACCACTGTTCGTGGTATTTTGCGTAATCAGTTCCGTCACACCCGACACTCGATCGCGCACGTAGAGTCTCTCGAGGAACGCGGCGCTGCCCGGCGCGAGGTTGTCCATATCCGAATAGAAGGACACGAAACGGCCGTCGGCCGAGATCGACGGCGTGTTCGAGCCGTTGCCAAGCCCGGTGGCCTCCACACCGCCGGTGCCCACGCTCACACGGTCGACGGTGCCGGTGATCAGATCCTTGACGAAAATGTCGGGCTTGTTGTTGGTGTCGTTCGAGACGAGGTTCGTGGCATAGGACTGGAAGGCGACGTAGCGGCCGTCCGGCGTGACCTCCATATCACTAGAGCCCCCGAGGGCTTGGGCGCTCGCGCTGGTGGTACTGACGCGGATCGTTTCCGTCGGCGGCAGCGCCGCAGGATCGATCACCACGATTGTCCGGTCGTCGGTGGCCGTCAGCCCTGCGGCATTGGTTACGGTGAGCGTGGCCGTGTAGGAGCCCGGCCCGAGGTACGCGTGCGTCTGCTGCGGCCCCGACGCGCTGGTCCCATCGCCGAAGTTCCAGGAGTAAGCCGTGATCGTGCCGCTGATCTGGTACGAGCCGCGGCCATCGAACGACAGCACATTGCCGATGAATGCCGAGGTGTCATTGCCTGCCTTTGCGTGCGGCCCAAATGCTGGTACGGCCGCAGCCGTAATCGCTCCGGGGCCGGAATAGGTGATCTCGTAGCGCTTTGTCTCGCCGTTGGTGATGTTACCGATGAGTGTAGTCACGTCCTGCTGCTGGTCGCCGTTGACGGTCCCGAGGGTCAGCGTGAATGGTCCATCGCCGATACCAAACACCTCGAGGCCGTATGTGCCGGCCTCTGGATCACGGGCAGCGATGTAACGGAAGGGGTCTGCCTCCGGCAGGACGCCAAGCGGATCCGCCCATGAGGTGAACTCGCTGTAATACGCCGTTCTGTTCTCCTGAAGGTTTTCGCCGGTTGCGGGATCATAGCCCGTGCGGCGTCCGCGTGGGTCGGTGAGCCGCAGTTTAATGGGCTCCGGGGCATCACGGATGAAAAACCAGAGGGATCGTCCAAGAACGGGCCGCAGCGGGTCCACCCACGCGATGGCTTTAACGTAATTGGTGTATTTCTCCGCGTCGGTCGGTTCTGGAAGAGCCGGGTCCCAGAAGTCGAAGCCCATGAGCTGGGCGCCAACTAAAGGGTCCCACATAGGGTCGAAGATGAGGTACATCTTTTTCGTATTGTCCCAGCCCACGATTAGGTTTGCATGAAAACCCTTACCGCTGATGGTATGGCGGATAACGATTGACGGATATCCCTGAGCCAACCCTTCGTCCACTTGGTTCCGGGCAGTGGCGTCCCAGTGTCCTAGCCCGTCCCAAGTCAAGCCCGTCGGAGTCAATGGATCATAGGTCACTGGATCGCGAACCGGATTGATGAGACCGGTCGCTGCCCATGGCCAGACAGCGAGCGCGCACGTCATCCCGCCACCCGCTGAATAACCCCAGCCGGTTGGCCGGGGTGCGGTGAATGGATTCGGACCCACGTTGAAGAAGTCGTCGAGATACTTTGGCGAGAACGAGTAAAACCCTGATATGAAGCCCTCGGCCGTGAACTGGTCGCTAGCGAACCACGGCAAGCCACCCCCGTTCAGCTTTTCAACGGCGGTTGATAGCGAGGTGATAAAACAACCGCAACGCGCAATGTTAATCGGATTTTTGGGGTCTATCGGGACGATAATATTGCGTGGTCCGATGGGAAAGCCACCCCAGCGAAAATCCTTTTGCGATTGGAGCACGAGCCAAAGGTTGATCGAACTGTTGAGCTCCGCGCGCGCCGGGGTCGCCAATGCGAAGGAGATGCTTAATGCCGCCAGGACTATCTTAACTGATATGCTGTTCACGGGAGTGAAAGCTCCACGTGACCTCGCCTTCTGTTTTGCGCTCAAATATGAGCTGAACGGTTGCATAAGAGAAGTGAGACTGAAATAGGTGGTGGTTTGATTCATAACATTCTCCATGGAGGCGAAGTGTCTGCGGCTTTCTTTTCACCTGAGCGAATCGAGTTGTTGCCTTTAGCGGCCCGGCGTCAAAATCGAGCGTTATTTGCCTCTTTACTTGTTTACGCGTAACGAAGGAATGTGACGAACGACGAGATGCTCAGCATTTCCGAGGTCGCTCAGCTCCTCAAGATCGCAGAGAAGACCGCGTACGCCCTCGCGAAGCGACGCGAGATCCCGGCGTTCAAGGTTGAGTTCCTGCGTCCTCGCCAGATCGCCGTCGGCGTCGTAGACGCTCACCGTCGCCGCACCGCCACCCGCGTCAGGAAGCACGACGGCGACGTTCGTGCGGTAGCCGGAGGTCCCGTCGGCCGACTGGCTGATCCAGAGGCTGTCGAGGACGTTTCGATAGACGACCGTCTGCCCCGCATTCAGCGGGACCTGCTGTGGCGTCGTGCCGTTCGCCGGGATGAACGAGATCATCGCCTGCGTCGAGACGCTTCCGGGATTCGTGAGCGCGAGGTTGTGAGGACCGCCGCATTACGCATGAGGAATCGCCCCCCGGGCGCCTATCCACGCCGTCTTCGTGATGAACCCAGAATCGGTAGGTCATTGTCTCACAAGCGACCGGGGTGATTCCCGGCGCTCGCTCTCACAGCCTCCTCCGCGATGCCCGCCCTTTCAGGGCGGGTGAAGTGCTCCCAACCGGTAATGCGAAAATGAGCGGCGGATCCCCTCATGACCGAACCACAAAAGCTCCACGATGCTCCACCGTCACCTCCAGGCGACGTGACCCGGCTCCTCATCGCGTGGAACGGAGGAGACGCCGGGGCATAAACCTGACCGCTCGGTGGAAGGACGCGGAGAAGGCAGCTCCAGGAACGTAGGACGGCGCTCGAGCGGGACCTGACCGAGGTCAAGCGGCAGACGGGCTCACTCGTCAACAAGCTCGTCGACCTCGAGGGCTCCGAGGCTCTGGCGCCCGTGAAGGAGAAGCTCGAGGACCTGAGCCAGCGCCGCGCCGGTCTCGAGTCCGGCCTTGAGGAGCTCGAATCCACCATCGCGTCCGTGAAGGGGAAGGCGGTCAATCAGGAGGTCGTCCTCGCCGCCCTGAACCGCTTCAAAGACATCTCACGCGAAGCTCCCGCCCTATCAGCGGAGGGAGTTGATCGGGCTGGTCCTCATGAAGGCCGAGGTGACCGAGTACCAGCTTCGCCTCTCGTTCCACGGAAGGCCTGCGGCGCCGGAGGTCTTCGAGAAAATCAGCGCGCCAGAAGCGAGGGCCTCCCGACGCGCTGAGCCATTACACTGGCTCCGCACTCGGTCGGCTACACGAACCACGTTCTCAGGTTTCAGAGCCGGGATTCAACCCGTTCTCAGCCTGGAAGTCGCTGCCGCTCCTCGATTTACGCTGGCAGTTCAAGCGGGACTCGAAAGCGCCGCCCCACTCTTCTGTTCGACCGCCACCGGAGCCTGATCTCCACGCGCCACAGTGCCCCGCAATTCCCATTGCACCCTTACACGTGCCTGCAGATAGGAACGATCTCCCTTTCAGGGCTCTAGCCAAAACGTGTCGAAGGGTTTCCATACCTCGCCGGCGGAGCCGTCGGCGTCCGAGCCGTGAGTGAGCTATCTGGGCCGCTCTTTCCCACCCGGCTAGTCCTTCTTGCCCCTGTCCTTTCCCTGCTCCTCGCTGGCCGGCATCGCCTTCTCGCGGCCCTGCTGCGGCTGTACCTTCGGCTGCTGCTGCGGCGGCTGGTGTTGTGGCTGCGCCTGCTGCTGCTTCGCCTGCTGCTGTTGCTGCGGCGGCGCTTGGCGTTGTGGCTTCGCCTGCTGCTGCTGCACCTTTGGCTGCTGCTGCTTCGCCTGCGGCTGCTGTTGCTGCGGCGGCGCCTGGCGTTGTGGCTTCGCCTGCTGCTGCTGCACCTTTGGCTGCTGCTGCTGCTTCGCCTGCTGCTGTTGCTGCGGCGGCGCCTGGCGTTGTGGCTTCGCCTGCTGCTGCTTCGCCTGCTGCTGCTTCGCCTGCTGCTGCTTCACCTGCTGCTGCTTCACCTGCTGCTGCTTCACCTGCTGCTGCTTCACCTGCTGCTGCTTCATCTGCTGCTGCTTCACCTGCTGCTGCTTCACCTGCTGCTGCTTCACCTGCTGCTGCTTCACCTGCTGCTGCTGCTGCACCTTTGGCTGCTGCTGCTTCGCCTGCTGCTGATGTTGCTGCGGCGTCGCGGGTGCCGCCGTCTGCCGGCTGGCTCGTGCGGCCTTCACGTCACGCGCCGGCGCAACGATGGCCACCCGCCCGCTCCGGGCGACACCACCGGAGGAGACCTTCCGAGGCGTGGTGTTGGCGGTGCTGATCTCGCGCGTCTCGATCTTGCTGCCCATTGCCCGCTGGACGGTCGCCAGGGGAACGGCCACGTTCCTGACGACGCCGCCGGACACTTCGAATCGGGTCACGGGCTTCGCCTGGCGAAAGATCTCAGCGTTCCGCCGGGGCTCCACTCGCACCGACGTGACGTTCGTGCCCACGAACCGGTTCGTCGGCACGAAGACATACTGCGCCTCGTTCACGACGACGGGTCTTCCGGAGTAGCCGGCGCTGCCGAAGGCCACCGTCGGCGGCATGGGCGCCCACCCCACGTAGCTGTCGCTGTAAGACCAGGTCACCCAGGCCGGGGCCCAGACGGTTCCGGGCACCCATACCCAGCCGTGCCTGCCGATGAAGGCCCACGTGCCGTAGTGATAAGGGTTGGCTCCCCACGGGTCGCTCGAGACCCAGGTCCACCCGTACCTCGTGTAGATCCATTGACCGTTCGTATACGGCTGCCAGCCCGCGCCGACGCCGCGAGGAACCCAGCATTCCCCGTACGTGCAGTCGACCCACTCTCCGTATGGGGACAGCTCGTCGTAGAAGGCTCCGATACTCACGCTGACGCTCACCTGCGCCCGTGCCTGCGGCGCGGGGATGACCATCCCGAGCGCTCCCAAGAGGATTGTTGCCACCACGGTTCTCTTCATGGTCGTTCTCCTTCAGCTCGAGCCGCCGGGCGTTGCCCCGGGGTGCGGTCCCGCCGCGCCGCTCGCCGAGGAGGTCCCTTCCACGCGGTCCTCCCCCAGCCTCCGGGAGCAGGGCAGCAATTCTCCTGCCACCGGGTCGCTTCGGCGCAGCCGGCCTCCGGGTGCGCCGGGCGCCGTTGAGTAGCGCCCATCGGCCCTCCCCGGTTGCAGCCCTTTCCGACCCCGTTGAAAGGACTACATCTGTAGGGGTGCAATGGGAATTGCGGGGCGCCGTGGCGCGAAGAGATCTCGGCCGCACGCCGTCGCACTTGTCCGCGATCCCGCCTCCTCGCGGCAGGCCGGGAGAAGGCCCGATGGACCCGCCGTTTCGAATCGAGTATCTCGACGCGCAGCGGATGCTGCCCGTGTTGGTTCGAAAAGCTGCCTGAAGGGCGGTCTCGAAGATCAGCGAAGGGCGTTGGAGCGGGCCGACCTGCGTGCGCCGAGCGGAAGAGCAAGGGCGAAACGCTGGTCTCTGCGCGCCAGGACGGGCCGCAATTCCCATTGCGGCCCTACATGTGCCGCTGATTACGATGACCCAGCCGCTCCACACGCAAGCTGATCGTAGACTTGGGCGAGCGACTCAATGAATTGCGCCGGTGAAAAGTAGGCAGCAAGTCGTAAGGACGCCTGACTGTAGAGCTTTCGGAGCAAAGGGCGTTCCAGAATCTCTCGAAGTAGCCTGGTAAATCCCGCGACGTCAGAAGCGGCGAGGTACTCAGACCTATAAAGTAGCCTGTACTCAGGGAGGTCCCTAAAGATGACCGGAAGGCCACAACTTGCCGCTTCCATCGGCGCATAGGGACAGTTCTCCTGAAACGACGGAAAGAGCATACAGTCAGCAGCGTTGTAGATCATCGGCATTTGGGTCAGTTCAAAAGTACCCGCAAATCGAAGGTTCGTGGGAGGATGAGCTATGAGCCGATTGATCTCTGAAATGCCCGCGCTGAAAGCCCCGAACGGCCTTCCGCCCACCCAGATGAACTGTGCCTCCGGCAGGCGCCGCGCGACTTCCGCAAAGTCGGCGATTCCTTTCCTCGGTTGCAGCTGGCCGACGCCGAGGATCAGCGGTCGATTGTCAGCAACTCCCACGCGCACGCGCCCTCTTTTGCGGAGTTCTGCGGACGGGAAGAAGCGGTCTTTTCGTAGCGCGTTCGGGATCACTTCAATCCGAGAGCGGACGCGAAGTTTTCGCAGAGACTCGGCCGTCGCCGGACCCACGGCGATTACGACATCGGAGAAGTTGTAGATCGCTGTCAAGTAGGCACGTACAATAGGTCGCGTTGCAGAATTCATGAGCGGTAGTGCCCCTTCCGCCGTCTCAGGAAGTGCATGGACCGTGAACACGCGCCGGCGTTTGTAGGACGCACCCCTTAATAAATAGAAGGGACCCCAACTGTGCGAATGAAGCAAGTCACAGGTCTCGCGGTCATTGACGTGGATCTCGAGATCTGGGTGCGTCGCCATCAGGTCAATGCAATCGAGAAACGCGGTGTGTTCTCCTTGCGCCGTCATCCCAAAGCGCGAACTCTCTGACATGACGTTTACTCTTAGCTTTCGGCCAAGCCTTTGAGTTGCCGTGAGCGGAGTGAACGCTGACATGGCGCTTAGGCGTCGCGGTCCCGGAGCGAAAGCGCTGTGCTCCGACGAGCGGTGGCACAGGTCTCGAGCGTGAGACTGAAGACCAGGAGGACCACGACGCTCCCCTTAAGCGACTCGAGCGAGAACGGAGTCTCGTTCATCAGCCGGAGCTTCACGGCAGGCGCCGGTTCAACTCTCCGGGCCGGAGCGGCGAAGACTGCCGCGACAAGACCGACGACGGAGAGTCGTTTCAAGGCGGCGTCTCCTCTCTGATTCGCGCGTTAATGCAAGACCAATACCCTGACCGAACGTGTCAGGATTCGGACCGAAGCGACGACGGGCGCCGCGAACGGGCTCGCTGTGCTCATCGGGCCCGATGGCTGGTCGACCCGCTTCAAGCGCCACAGCAATTACGCGCAGCGTGTGAGGTCGGAGACGCCACTCTAGAACGAGGCGCTTGCGGTGAACCCCAAGGCGCCGGCCGATATGACGGGCGCGATGCGAAAGCTATACGCGGCAGGTGGCACTTCAGGCTGCGCCTCGTCTCGCTCGTGGCGCCTCACGATCGTGCGCCCGATAAGGGTTCCAACGAGCCCTCCCGCGATCACGTCCGAGGCCCAGTGCGCCCGGTCATGCACCCGGGCGTACCCGACGCAGCTCGCGAGCGTGTAGGAAACGACGGGCACGACCCAGCCGTCGGCCCGCGCCGACAGCACGGACGCGACCGCGAACGCCTCCGTGGCGTGGCCCGAGGGAGACGAGGAGTTGCCGGAGAAGGGCTTGAATTCATCCGCGTCGGCTCCGTCGCTGGGACGGACGCGTCCGACGGCGTACTTCAGAAGCGGTGTCGTGATGCCGGCCGCGAGAATCTCGGCCTCGACCGCATCGCGGCCGGTGTCGAGGAGGCGCTTGTTGTGCGAGATGAGGCCGCCCCCGAGCGCGACGGCCGAGACGCCGATCGCCGCCCAGCTTCCGAACGGCGTCACGACGCGGGCGAAGTTGTCGCTCTGTTTCGAGCGGTGGTTCTGAACCCACGCGTCGATGCGGTCGTCGCGCGTGCCGACGAAGACGACGCTGCCGGAAATCGCGGCCACCTCGGCCCAGTCCCGGACGTCAAAGCGGAAGGGGGCGGTTGCGATGGCCGCGCCGTCGTTCAGATACCGCTTCAACTCGGCGACAAGAGGGGAATCCGTCGTCTGGGCGAGCCCCGGTCCAGCCGCCAGGAGCATGGCCACCGCGAGAAGTGCGAGGCGGAGCCGACGCGCGAACGTTACGTCGCAACGGGTGTCGCGAGGATTGGCGCGAAGCCTCCCGTTACCTGCCGATTCAGAGCCTGGGACCGGAGCGGCGGGGACGACTGCGGCGGAAACAACCACGGAGCGTCGTTTCAAGGCGACGCCTCCTCTCTGGTTCCTGCGCCGATGCAAGAGCAATACCCGGACACGGACGTCTCAGGGTTCGGACGGAGGCGGCGATCGGCGGTGCGACCGGGCTCGCAGCGCTCATCGGCGCTGACGGCTGGTGTTCAATGGCGAACGCAAGCGAGGGATTGAACGTGCCCAGTAAGTCGAGCGTTCGCGCTGACGCCGCCGCCCCGGGCGCGCGATAATGAGCTCATGAATCTTCTGGACGCGCGTCTCCATGGGTTTCTCGATCTCGTCACCGTAGTCGTATTCCTTCTCGCGCCATTTTTCTTCGGGCTCGGTGGCTACGTGGCGGCCGTCGCTTGGGGGCTCGCGGTCATCCATCTCCTGATGACACTTTTCACGCGCTTTCCGCTCGGCATCGTCAAGGTGATCCCCTTCTCGATCCATGGGGTGGTCGAGCTCGTCGTCGGAGTCGTCCTCGTGCTCGCAATGCCGCGTTTGCTCCGCGCCGGCCTCGGCTCGCCTGCACGAACGTTCTTCATCGGCGCGGGCGTGGCCATCCTCGTGGTCTGGGTGCTGACGCGCTACCGGGAGTTTCCGCGGCCCTGACGGGGGGATTCCTCGGACGACGAGAGCGTCCTGATCACGGCGAGTTACTCCGCCACTTGCGCCTCTTTTCTTGCACACAGTCCGATAACGGGTCAAAGGTTAAAGCGACGGGGCTTAGTCAGGCCGCATGGGGGCCACCGTCAAAGGGATAGGAGCCGATCGCGGAAGTTGTCTTACGCTCGAGGCGCACGGGGGGACGACAGGTGGCTCTGCAGCGCTCGAAAAGAGGCCTCGAAGGACGGATCGGCATGACGCTTTTCCTGCTGGCGTCGGGTCGCATCGCTTCCGCGCAAGACAAATGGGAGCTTGAGATGCGGGGAGAGATTGGCATCCCGCACGGATACGTGCAGGTTCGAGAGAACGAGATTCAGGGGACCCACCTCGACCTGCGCCACGACCTTGGCATCGAGACTTCAGAAAGCTTCGGTCTCGAGGTGGTACGGCGGCTCCGCAGCGGCTCCGATCTCCGGCTGAGTGTCGATGCACTCCTTCTTTACGGCTCCGCGACCCTGCCGGGCGACGTTTTCTTCAACGGCGCCACGCTCCAGGGCGGCACCCGTCTGGTGACACACCCTTTCTTCCTCCGGGTGAACGCCCTCTACGAGCGGACGCTGGCTCACCTTGCCGGCGGGGGCAGTGTCGCCGCCGGAGTCGGTTTCTCCTACGTCCTTCTCGACTTCCGCCTCCAGGGCTCTCTAGCGGCGACCACGCGGGGTAACGAGACGAGCGAAGACTTCTTGACACAGGAGCTACCCGTGCCGCTCCTTACGCTGCGCATCGAGCTGCCGATCGGCGGGGCGCTGTCGCTGACGAGCGTTGTAACCGGCGGCTGGCTGCCGTCGGTCAACAGTCTCCGCTCGGAAGGCGGTGTCGTGAGGATCTCGCAAGGGCATGCGGACATCTCGATCGGGATGCGCCGGCGTCTTGGCGCAAAGCTCCGCCTCGACGCCACGATCCAAGGCTCGTACTTCACCCAGCACGAGGTGAGCCGGGAGGATGACAACGACATCAGGCTGCGGAGCGTCGGCGTCGGCTTGGCCCTCGGCACCTGCTTCTGAGTCCTTCGTGAAGAGCTTCGTAACGCGGTGGTTCGGTGTCAACCGCGTCAGCCTTACGTTCGCGGGAAAATGAGTGGCTCCGCGGTCGGTCGGCTGTGCGAACCTTGTTCTCTGGTGCGAGATCCCAGATTTAACCCGTTCTCAGCCCGGAGGTCATTTCTGTTCAGCCGCATGCGCGGGTGCCCTCGATCAGGAGCCGAGAGTGCCACCAAGCAGCCCATCGACGTGAAGCTCGAGGCGGGAAAGACCTCTGCGTGGTGCCGTTGCGGCCTCTCGAAGGGACAGCCTTTCTGCGACGGCTCGCACAAGGCGCTCTAGACTGCCGGACGAGTGTTTTCCTCAACGAGCGGCTCCCGGAGCTCAAGAAGAGGCGCTTCGGCCTCGAGACGGGCGGTCGCTTTAGGGGTGCAATGGAAATTGCGCACCGAACCTCGATAGATCAAGCCGCTGCCTGGACCTGATGGAGAAGACATGAAAGCCAACCGGCGCATCGTTCCCGCCCTCTCGCTTTGCCTCGCCGCGACCGCGGCGACGCTGACCCTCGCCTGCGGCAAGGGCCGATCCGGTCCCTCGCAGCAGGGTCCGGTCGAAGTGGGCACCGTGACGGTAAACCCCGAGAAGGTCGTCCTGACGACCGAGTTGCCCGGCAGGACCTCCCCCTACCTCGTGGCCGAGGTCCGGCCGCAGGTGAACGGCCTGATCCGCGAGCGGGCGTTCGAGGAAGGCTCAAACGTGAAAGCCGGGGCCCTCCTCTACCAGATCGACCCCGCTCCGTACCAGGCCGCGTACGAACAGGCGAAGGCGACGCTCGCGATGGCCGAGGCGAATGTTCCGGCAGCCCGCCTGCGCGCCGAGCGCCTCAAGGGGCTCGTCGAGATCCGGGCGACGGGCCGGCAGAACTACGACGACGCACTGGCGGCCCTCCAGCAGGCCGAGGCGAGCGTGGCGGCCGCGAGGGCGGCCGAGGCGAGCGCCCGGATCAACCTTTCCTACACGCCGATCCGTGCGCCGATCCCGGGCCGGACCGGGAAATCGAGCGTTACCGTCGGGGCGCTCGTCACCGGCTACCAACCCGTTCCCCTGGTGGTGATCCAGCAGCTCGACCCGATCTACGTCGACGTGACCCAGTCTTCCGCGGAGATCCTCCGCCTTAGGCAGAGTCTCGCAAGCGGCCGGCTCAAGCGGAGCGGTGACGGGTGGAGCCGGGTGAAGCTCCTCCTCGAGGACGGCACTCCCTACCCGCTCGCCGGGAAGCTGAAATTCCGGGACGTCACGGTCGACCCGACGACCGGCTCCGTCACCTTGCGGATGGTCTTCCCCAACCCCGACAACGTCCTCCTCCCCGGCATGTTCGTCCGGGCGATCGTCGAGGAAGGGGTCAACGAGGAGGCGATTCTCGTCCCGCAGCAGGGGGTCACTCGCGACCAGAAGGGGGACCCCTACGCCCTCGTCGCCGGCAAGGACGGCAAGGTGGAGCAGCGGATGCTCACGCTGGACCGCGCCCTCGGCGACCGCTGGCTGGTCACGAAGGGGCTCGCCGCGGAAGATCGGGTCATCGTCGACGGGCTGCAGAGGGTCCGTCCCGGGGCGGAGGTGAAGGCCGTGCCCTTCGCCGCCGCCGCGAAGTAAGGGCGGCGCCTATGTCCAGGTTCTTCCTCTCCCGCCCCGTCTTCGCCTGGGTCATCGCGATCGCCATGATGCTGGCGGGAGCCCTGGCGATCGTGAAGCTCCCGATCTCCCAGTACCCGCCGATCGCACCGCCGTCGATCTCGATAAGCGCCGTCTATCCCGGCGCCTCCGCCAAGACCGTCGAGGACTCGGTCGTCCAGATCATCGAACAGAAGATGACGGGCCTCGATCGGATGCTCTACATGGACTCCACGTCCGACTCCTCGGGGAGCGCGGCGATCACGCTCACTTTCGCGCCCGGGACCGACCCCGACATCGCCTGGGCGAAGGTCCAGAACAAGCTCCAGCTCGCGATGCCCGCCCTCCCCGACGTCGTCCAGCAGACGGGCGTCACGGTGAGCAAGTCGACCCGGAACTACCTCCTCATCGCCGGTGTCGTCTCCGAGGACGGCAGCATGGACAACGCCGACCTCAACGACTACACCGTCTCGAAGATCGAGTCGGTCATCGGCCGGGTCCCAGGGGTCGGCGAGGTCCAGGTCTTCGGCACCGCCTACTCGATGCGGGTCTGGCTCGATCCGGACAAGCTGACGAAGTACTCAATGACCTCGGACGACGTCGTAGCTGCACTTAGAGCCTACAACGTCGAGGTGTCTGCAGGGCAGCTCGGCGGCGCTCCGGCGGTTCCGGGACAGCGCCTCAACGCCTCGATCCTGGTCCAGTCGCTCCTGAAGACGCCCGAGGAGTTCGCGTCGGTCCCGCTCCGGACGAACCCGGACGGGTCGGTCGTGAAGGTGAAGGACGTGGGGCGGACGGAGCTGGGGACCGAGATCCCCGACCTCAAGTTCCGGTTCAACGGGAAGCCCGCCGGGGTCTTCGCCGTCCGGCAGGAGGCGGGGGCGAACGCCCTCGAGACCGCCGACCGGATCAAGGCGAAGATGGCGGAGCTCTCGAGGTTCTTCCCTCCGGGGATGAAGGCCATCTTCGTCTACGACACGACCCCCTTCGTGAAGGTCGCCATCGACGAGGTCTTCAAGACGCTCCTGGAGGCGATCTTCCTCGTCTTCCTCGTCATGTACCTCTTCCTCGGGAACTTCCGCGCGACCCTCATCCCGACCGTCGCCGTCCCGGTCGTCCTCCTCGGCACTTTCGGCGTCCTGGGCTTCCTCGGCTACTCGATCAACATGCTGACGATGTTCGGCATGGTCCTCGCCATCGGCCTCCTCGTCGACGACGCCATCGTCGTGGTCGAGAACGTGGAGAGGATCATGAGCGAGGAGGGGCTCCCCCCCTTCGAGGCGACCCGGAAGTCGATGGACCAGATCACGAGCGCCCTCATCGGCATCGGCCTGGTCCTCTCGGCGGTCTTCGGGCCGATGATCTTTTTCCCCGGCTCTACCGGCGTCATCTACAGGCAGTTCTCCGTCACCGTCATCGCCTCGATGCTCCTCTCGGTCCTCGTGGCCCTCATCCTGACGCCGGTCCTCTGCGCCTCGTTGCTGAGGCCCGTCGCGAAGGGGCACGAGGCAGCCGAGACCGGGGTCCCCTTCCTCCGGCCCTTCTTCCTCTGGTTCGACCGCTCCTTCTTCCGGATCCGCGACCGGTACGTGGCGGTAGCCGGACACGTCCTCGGTCGGCGCGCCCGCTACGCCGCCGTCTTCCTCGTCATCGTCGTGTTGATGGCGGTCCTCTATCAGCGGATGCCGACCGGCTACCTCCCGGACGAGGACCAGGGGACCCTGATGGCGATGGTCCAGCTCCCGGTCGGCTCCACGCTCGAGCAGACGCAGGCGGTCATGGCCGACGTGGAGCGTCACTTCCTCGTCGACCAGAAGGACGCCGTGAAGTCGTGCGGGGCGGTGGCGGGGCAGGGCTTCGGCGGACGGGGCCAGAACATGGGAATGGTCTTCGTCCAGCTGAAGGACTGGAAGCTCCGGGATCGCGCGGGCCTGCGGGCCAAGGACGTCGCGGGGAAGGCGATGCGGGCCCTCTCGGCCCAGCGCGGGGCGATCATCTTCGCCTTCCCGCCTCCCGCCGTCGTCGAGCTCGGCACGGCCACCGGGTTCGACCTGATGGTCCAGGACCGGGGCAACCTCGGGCACGAGGGTCTCTCCAAGGCGATCGACCAGCTCGTCGGTCTCGCCGCGAAGGACCCGCGTCTCTCTCGCGTCCGGCTGAACGGGATGACGGACGTTCCCCAGTACAAGGTCGATGTCGACTGGGGGAAGGCGGGCACGCTCGGCGTCAGTGTCAGCTCGGTGCAGAGCTACGTCTCGACCGCGTTCGGCAGCGCGTATGTTGGCAACTTCGTCCAGGGAGGACGCGTGAAGCGCGTCTACGCCCAGGCCGACGCTCCGTTCCGGATGCTTCCGGAGGACCTCCACCGGCTCCATGTACGCAACCGGCAGAACGGGCTCGTCCCGCTGTCGGCGGTCGCCTCCGGCCGGTGGGTCTACGGCTCGCCGCGCCTCGAGCGCTTCAACGCGTTTCCCGCGATGAACATCCAGGGCGAGCCGGCGGCGGGCCGCAGCTCCGGCGAGGCGATGAACGCGATGGAGGAGCTCATCAAGAAGCTCCCGGCGGACGTCGGCTTCGAGTGGACCGGCCTCTCTTACCAGCAGCGGATGTCGGAGTCGCAGGCCGGGCTCCTCTACGCCTTCTCGGTCCTCGTGATCTTCCTCGTCCTCGCGGCGCTCTATGAGAGTTGGACGGTCCCGATCTCGATCGTCCTCGCGCTCCCGCTCGGCGTCATCGGGGGCGTCATCGCCTCGTCGTCGCGCGGGATGTCGAACGACGTCTACTTCCAGATCGGGCTCCTCACGGTCCTCGGCCTGACGACGAAGAACGCGATCCTGATCGTCCAGTTCGCAACGGCGAACCGTGCGAAGGGAATGAGCCTCATCGAGGCGACGCTCGAGGCCGCGAAGACGAGGCTCCGTCCGATCGTCATGACGTCGATGGCATTCGGCTTCGGCGTTCTCCCGCTCGCGCTCGCCTCGGGAGCGGGGGCCGGGGCGCAGATGGCGATCGGCACGAGCGTCCTCGGTGGAATGCTGAGCGGCACCTTCCTCGCCGTCCTCCTGATCCCGCTCCTGTACGTCCTCATCGTCCAGCTCTTCGAGAGGAAAAAGGCCGGCGCGGCCGTTCCCGCTCCCGAAGCGCCGCTCCCGGCGGAGGGAAAGCCATGAACCGCAGGCTGATCGCTCTCGTCCTCGCCGCACTCCTCCCCGCGGGGCTCCTCCTCGGCGGCTGCACGATGATCCCGAAGTACGAGCGCCCCGCTCCGCCCGTTCCCGACGCCTGGGCGGACGGAACCCCGCCGAAGGCCGAACCGGCGGCGGCCCCGGCTCCAGCCGAGACCCCGGCGGCCGCGGCCGATCTCCGCTGGCAGGATTTCTTCACGGACGCCCGCCTGCGGTCGCTCATCGATCTCGCGCTCGCGAACAACCGCGATCTCCGGGTCGCGACCCTCAACATCGAGAAGGCCCGCGCCCTCTATCGGATCCAGCGCGCCGAGCTGAACCCCACCGTCGGGGTCCAGGCCTTGGGCGACCGGTACCGCATCCCCGAGAAGATGGGCGAGAACGGCGTCGCGAAGACGGCCTCGGTCTACTCGGTCGAAGTCGGTCTCGCGTCGTGGGAGCTGGACCTCTTCGGGCGAATCCGGAGCCTGAACGCCCGCTCCCTCGAGCAGTATCTCGCGACGGAGGAGGCCCGCCGGGCCGCGCAGACCGCGCTCGTGGCCGCCGTGGCCGGAAGCTACCTGAACCTCGCGGCCGACGACGAGAACCTCCGTCTCGCCCGGGTGACCCTCCAGGCGCAGCAGTCGTCGTACGAGCTGATCCGGGAGACCCGGGACGCCGGCCTCGCCTCCGACCTCGACCTCCGCCAGTCACAGAGCCAGGTGGAGGCGGCGCGAGTGAACGTCGCGGCGTATACCGGCGCCGTCGCTGTCGACCGGAACGCGCTCCATCTCCTCGTCGGCTCGCCCGTCGGTCCCGATCTCCTCCCCGACCGGTTCGGCACCGTGACGGACCCGAGAGGAGTTTCCACAGGACTGCCGTCCGACGTCCTCCTCCGCCGGCCCGACATCCTCGCGGCCGAGCACCAGCTCCGCGCCGCGAACGCGAACATCGGGGCGGCCCGAGCGGCTTTCTTCCCGCGGATCTCCCTCACGGCGAGCTTCGGCACTCAAGGCCCCGAGCTCTCCGACCTCTTCGGGGCGGGGACCAGGATCTGGAGCTTCGCGCCGCAGATCGTCGCCCCCCTCTTCGCCAGCGGCTCCCTCTTCGCGAACCTGAAGGTTTCGAAGGTCGACCGCGACATCGCCATCGCGCAGTACGAGAAGGCGATCCAGGTCGCCTTCGCCGAGGTGAGCGACGCCCTGACGCTCCGAACGACACTCGTCGCCCAGCGCGAAGCCCAGGAGGCCCTCGTCCTCGCGCTGGACGAGACGCTGCGTCTCTCCGACGCCCGCTACCAGGGAGGCATCGACGGCTACCTCGGCGTCCTCGTGGCCCAGCAGGCGCTCTACGCCGCGCAGAAGGGGGAGGTGAACGTCCGCCTCGCGGAGCAGGCGAACCTCGTCACCCTCTACAAGGTCCTGGGCGGGGGGGTGTGAAGCGCCTGCACGGGCGCATTACTCGGAAACCCTTCTGACTACACGTGTAGGGCGGCAATGGGAATTGCAGGGCGCATTGGCGCGCACAGACCAGCGGTTTCGTCATCGCTCTCGCGCCCAGAGCGCACACTTCGATCCACTTCAGCCCTCGGCCGA
>Ga0208355_1000154_pt1 | contig 35017 bp, 32 predicted proteins | sample NGESurdeep072012_6_FD_184458 | JGI IMG/M metagenome (GOLD analysis project Ga0208355, IMG submission 184458) | Arctic peat soil microbial communities from Barrow, Alaska - NGEE Surface sample 210-3 deep-072012 (SPAdes) | ecosystem: Environmental > Terrestrial > Soil > Wetlands > Peat ... | reverse complement strand
GGCGGTCGGGACGCCATCAAGTGCCCGTCGCGGTTCTGCCGACGGCAAAATCGCTCTCGGCCTTCAGTCTCAAACCTCAGTCCGACAGGCTGCTAGCGCCAAGCAATTTACGGTTAGCCTGCCCAGAATTTGTGCAGCGCAGTATTGCGGAATCGCATACCGCTGCGCGGTGCGAACTGCTATAAAGAAAAACAAGCAAGAATCGGACCAGTTTCCGCCGGGAAACCGCTATGGCGTTGTCGCAAAGACTGGAGTTCCGCCAGACGCAAGCGCTGGTGATGACGCCGCAGCTGATGCAAGCTATCAAGCTGCTGCAGCTCTCCAGTCTCGATTTGGCCGCCTATGTAGAGGCCGAGCTTGAGCGCAATCCGCTGCTTGAACGCGCCAGCGACGACGATGCGCCGGCGCCCGGCGTCGAGCCGCAAGCTCCCGCGCCGGAGCGCGACGAGGATTCCGCAAGCACTCCGGATTGGATCGGCGAGAACCTCGAGACCAGCCGCGCCTCCATGGAGCAAGGGCTCGGCACCGAACTCGAAAACGTATTTCCCGACGATGGCGGGGAGAAAGCCGCGCCGGTCGAAATGCCGCCGCCGGCCTATTCCGAATGGTCAGGAGTCGGCTCCGGCGGCAGCGACGACGGCAGCTACAATCTCGAAGCGTTCGTCTCGGAAGAAATCACGCTGGCCGATCATCTCGCCAAGCAGATGGCGCTGGCGATATCCGATCCGGCCGGCCGCATGATCGGACAATACCTGGTCGATATGGTGGACGAAGCCGGCTACCTCAGCGGCGATCTCGCCAGTGTCGCCGACAAGCTCGGCGCGCCGCTCCGCGACGTCGAGGCCGTGCTCGCGGTGCTGCAAACGCTCGATCCGCCCGGCGTGTGCGCGCGCAATCTCACCGAATGTCTCGCCCTCCAGCTCAAGGAACGCGACCGCTTCGATCCGGCGATGCAGGCATTGGTCGAGCATCTCGATCTGCTGGCCAAGCGCGATCTTGGCGCCCTGCGCCGCCTGTGCGGCGTCGATGAGGAAGATCTCGCCGACATGATCGGCGAAATCCGCAGTCTCAATCCCAAGCCGGGTTTAGCCTTCGGCTCGACGCTGGTGCAGCCGATCGTCCCCGATGTCTATGTGCGGGCGGCGCCGGACGGCAACTGGCAAGTCGAGCTTAATTCCGATACGCTGCCGAAAGTCCTCATCAGCCAGCGCTATTACGCGCAAGTCTCGAAGGGCACGCGCAGCGACAAAGACAAGACCTATCTCGCCGATTGTTTGCAGACCGCGACCTGGCTGGTGCGCGCGCTCGACCAGCGCGCGAAGACAATCCTCAAGGTGTCGAGCGAAATCGTGCGCCAGCAGGATGGCTTTTTCACCAAGGGCGTACAGCATCTGCGGCCGCTCAATCTCAAGACCGTCGCCGACGCCATCGGCATGCACGAGTCGACGGTCTCACGCGTTACCGCCAACAAATACATGGCGACCAGCCGCGGCATCTTCGAGCTGAAATATTTCTTTACCTCCTCGATCGCGGCCTCCGACGGCGGCGAGGCGCATTCCGCCGAAGCGGTGCGGCATCGCATTCGCCAGTTGATCGACGGCGAGGCGGCCGCCGACGTACTCTCGGACGATACGATCGTCGACAAGTTGCGCGAGGCCGGTATCGACATTGCGCGCCGCACGGTCGCCAAGTACCGCGAGGCGATGCGCATCCCGTCATCAGTGCAGCGTCGGCGCGAGAAGCAGGCAGCAAGCGCCTAAAACCGCGAGCTACGGACGTATTGACCTTCGGAACATTTCCAAGCTGAAATGTTTAGCCCGATAGAAAAATGGCGCGGCAAGGCGCCGCGCCCGACAGGGAGGCAATCCAATGCCTTTGCGCGTTTCGGGAAGGAACATGAGTCTCGGTATGGCTCTGCAGCAGCGGATCACCGATCGTGTCGAAGAGGCGACGTCGAAATATTTTCGCGGCGGCTTTTCCGGGCACGCCACTGTCGGCCGGGACGGTTTCGGCTTTCGCACAGAATGCGTGCTGCATCTGGATTCCGGCGCCTCGCTTGAAGCCGAGGGCATGGCGGCCGACGCTTATGACAGCGCCGAGCAGGCTGCGGTTCACATCGAAAAACGGCTGCGCCGCTACAAACGGCGCCGCAAGGACCAACAGGGTCGGCGCGGCGGCTGAATATCCTAAATATGCAAGAAAAAACGGCAGATACCGCCTAGAGCCGTATCGATTCGGATTGAATCAGAGCCTGGCCCTGACATTTTGCTTCAGCAAGATCATTTGTGAAAACCGCTTCCGATCCCGGATCAAGTCCGGGACAAGCTTCGTCGGAATCATGCTGCAGCCTCGGCCATTGACGCCGCTGCAGACCATCCCTATGGTCCGCGACCTTCAACAACCCTTGCAAACCGGCGCGACCATTTCCAATCATTGGACATGTCCATGACGCTCACCGATCTCGTCGCGCCGAACGCGATTATTCCGGCGCTCAAGGTCAACGGCAAAAAGCAGGCGATCCAGGAACTCGCTGCCCGCGCGGCCGAGCTCACGGGTCAGAGCGAACGCGCGATTCTGGAAATCCTGTTGCAGCGCGAGAAGCTGGGTTCCACTGCGGTGGGCAATGGCGTTGCCATCCCGCATGGCAAGCTGGCAAAACTCGGCCGCCTGTTCGGATTGTTCGCACGACTGGAGCGGGCGATCGATTTCGAGGCGCTCGACAGCCAGCCGGTGGATCTCGTGTTCCTGCTGCTGGCGCCGGAAGCTGCCGGCGCCGACCATCTCAAGGCGCTTGCCCGCGTCGCGCGCGTGCTGCGTAATCCAGAGACCGCGCGCAAGCTGCGCGAATCGCGCGATGCGGACGCGCTCTATGCCGTGCTGGCGATGCCGGCAGAGAGCAGCGCGGCGTAAGACTTTTCAGTAAATGTCGAACGCCGGTCATGGCCGGGCTTGTCCCGGCCATCCACGTCTTAATGCAGCGATGGGTCCTGAAAACGTGGACGCCCGGCATAAGGCCGGGCACGACGCCTTCAATACAACGCGCCCAAGTGCGTGTTTAATGCACGCTGACGGCCTCGAGCTCCTGGCTCCAGGCATTGGCGAGCGCGGCCTCGCGCGTGTCGGTCAGCATGATCGGCGTGCCGTCCGCGGCATGCAAGGCGAACAGCTTGATGCCGGGCTCGATCTTCGGCGCCTGCGGGAACAGATGCGCGACGTCCTCGGAGCGGATCGCCTTGACGTAAGCCAGGCGGCCGTCGCCGAGATGCGCCAGCATATCCTGCGTGATCACGGGATTGGTCGTATTCGTTTCAATCATCTTATCGTTGGTCATGGCCCTCGACTCCTTTTTTCATGACGCGAGACATAGTCGAGTCCTGTTGTTGCGAGTTCGTCATTCCTGCTCGTTGATCGAGATCGTCTTCACGATCCGCTCGGCTTGCGGCCGCACCAGATCGATCGACAGCAACCCGTTCTTCAAGTCGGCACCCAACACCTCCATGCCGTCCGCCAGCACGAAGGTGCGCTGGAATTGGCGCGCGGCGATGCCGCGATGGAGATATTGCCGGCTCTTGTCGTCCTGCTGACGCCCGCGGATCACCAACTGGCTTTCCTCGATGCAGACGTCGAGCTGGTCGCGCGTGAAGCCGGCGACGGCGAGTGTGATGCGCAGCCGTTCCGGGTTTTGCGCATCGTGCGCCAGTCGTTCGATGTTGTAGGGCGGGTAGCCGTCGGCACCCTTGGTCACGCGGTCGAGCAAGCGCTCGATCTCGTCGAAGCCCAGCAGGAACGGACTGGATAGGGACGGAACTCGTGACATGGTCTCAAAGCCCTCGCTTGAAGCGACTTTGATGGGGGCCCTTTACGAGGCATCCCCCTTCACCGGACGGCACCTGCCGCTCGGATGCGTCTAATATGGGCAGGGCGGGTTAAAGGTTCAAGAACAAGGCAAATTCGGTCGGCAAGGCGGTATATTCGGCCACACTCCCGGGGGATTTCATGCCGAATCTGCCTTCGATTCCGGCCCTGACCGTGCGCGCCATCCGGGGCACGCCGGTCGAGGTTCCGCTCAATTTTGTGCTCGGCACCAGCATGGGCGCGGTGCGCCAGGCGCCGCTGCTGCTGATCGACCTTGAGACCGAAGAAGGGGTCACCGGCAGTTCCTACCTGTTCTGCTATCTGCGCGCGGCCGCGCCCGCGATCGTGAGCCTGCTCGGCGAGGTCGAACACGTCACCAAAGGTGACCGCCTGGCCCCCGCCGATTTGTGGGCGAAGCTCGCGCGCCGTTTCACGCTGATCGGGGTGCAGGGCATCGTGCGCATGGCGCTTGCCGGCTTCGACGTGGCCTGCTGGGACGCGCTTGGCGTCGCGGCCAATCTGCCGCTCGCCCGCATGCTCGGCGCCGAGCCACGTCCGGTCCCGGCTTACAACAGTTGCGGTCTCGGCCTGATGGACGATCTCGGCAGCCTCGCCGCCGAGGCCGAGACGCTGCTGCAAGGCGGCTTCCGCGCGGTCAAGCTCCGCCTCGGCTATCCGACGCTTGATCAGGATATCGCCGCCATCCGCGCGGTGCGCAAGCGGATCGGCGAGAGCGTGCATTTGATGGTCGATTATAATCAGGCGCTATCGGTCGAGGAGGCGCTTGTGCGCGGCCGCGCGCTCGATGCGGAAAATATCTATTGGCTGGAGGAGCCAATTCGCCACGACGACTATGCCGGCGCCGCCTCGCTCGCGCGCGCGCTCAAAGTCCCGATCCAGATCGGCGAGAATTTTTCTTTGCCGGCCGCGATGGCGATCGCGATCGAGCAGGGCGCCGCCGATTATGCGATGCCCGATCTGGAACGCATCGGCGGCGTCACCGGCTGGCGGCAGGCCGCGGAATTAGCCGCCGTTAACCGTGTCCAAATGTCGTCACACCTGTTTCCGGAAGTGAGCGCGCATCTGCTGGCCGCCACGCCAACCTGCCATTTCCTCGAATATGTCGACTGGGCGAACGTGCTGGTGCAAGAGCCGCTCGCGATCGCCGACGGCCACGCCGTCGTGCCGCAGCGCCCGGGCCATGGCATGGTCTGGAACAAGGACGCGATCGAGCGCTATCGCATGCGCTGAACGCGCCGGGAAATCCCGCAAAAACCGGCGCGCGCGCTTGGTTAAATTAATCATGCGCGTTTGCCTTGTTTGGTCAAAAAAGTCTTAACAACCGCCGCGAACGCAACTTTCCCCGCTAATGTCCCCGCTGCCTAAAAAATAAAAAATTCATACGGCGATGGCGGGAGTGGAATTTGCTGACGCGTAGCATCGATCTCGATCCATTTGATCTGACGATCGAGGAGAAGTTTTTTCGCGGCGCCAAGCGCGTCTGCATCGTCTTTGCGGTGTCCGCGATGACACTCAGCGCGCTCGATCTTGCCAACATCCGCACGGTCGAAAACGCGGCCGAATTCATCCACGAAAATAATCTGCGCATCGCCGATCTGCCGGACCAAATCCGATCCGGGATCGACCGCATGTCGTTCACATCCGCCTCGCCGTCGGTCACGGTCACGATCCCACGCGACAACGTCGCCACAAGGTCGCGGCCGGCCGCGGGCGCGTCGGCGTCCATCGCCGTCAAGAACGATGGCTCGCCGGTCGCCGGGCTTGCCGCCGCGCGTCACCAGGATGCCGTCGAAGTCGCGATGGTATCGCCGCCCGCCCTCACCAAGGTCGCGCTGCGTGTTGCGGCCGAGCCTGCGCAAGTAGCGACGCTTCGGTCGGAGCCGCTGAAATTCGCCAGCGCTGATCCGAACGAGATGCCGACGTCGGCGATCTCTCCGTTGCCGGTGTCGCTGCCGATGTCCACCGCGATCCCGCTCACCATGGTGCCGATGCCGCGCCCGGCGCCCGGCGCCCGGCGTGCCGCCGCCGTCGCCGGCCGAGCGGCTGCATCTCGAGGGTAAGGAGCGGGCCAAGGCGGAGCGCTGTCTGGCCAATGCGATCTATTTCGAGTCGCGCAGCGAACCGGAGCGCGGACAGATGGCGGTCGCGCAAGTCGTGATAAACCGCGCATTCTCCGGCTTCTATCCGAACGACATCTGCGGCGTGGTCTATCAGAATGCCGGCCGGCATCTCGCCTGCCAGTTCACCTTCGCCTGCGACGGCAAGCGCAAGAACATCGACGAACGCGGCGCCTGGGCGCGCGCCAACCGCATCGCCAGGCAGACCCTCGACGGCCAGATTTACGTGCCGGAAGTGGCAAAATCGACGCACTATCACGCCATCATCTATGTGCATCCGAACTGGGTGGGCGAGATGAAGAAGATGGTCCGCTACGGCATCCACAATTTCTACCGGCCGATTGCCTGGGGCAACGGCGCCGATGAGCCGGCCTGGGGCAGCGGCGCGATCGCCGCCAACAAGAAAAAATAATTAGCGCAGCTTCAGCTTGAACAGTTTGATGGCGTTGTCGCGGCCGACCTTTTGCCGCTCGGCCTCGCTGATCTCGGCCTTATCGAACCACCGCGCGCCTTCGCCCACGTCCTCGAACGGCCAGTCGATCGAAAACATCATATGGTCAGCGCCCATCTCGGTCATGGCATTGACCAGCGACGGGGTGTGGAAGTTGCCCGATGTGGGCAGGTGGAAGTGCTTCCGGAAATAATCGGCCACGCCCATTTTCGCGGCGTATTTGTGCGGCGCTTTCATCCAGCCGTTGCGATTGTCGATCCGCCAGAGCTGCACCGGGATGCCCTCGCCGAGATGGCCGAGCACGATCTTCAGGCGCGGATGCTCGTCGAACAGTCCGCTGCCGATCAGGCGCAGGGCATGCACCGCGGTCTCAGCCGCGAACGCCCAGTTCGGACCGAGCATCCAGGGATGGCCGTCATAGAATTTCGTCCAGCTCGGCAGCGGATTGCGCGGGTGCAGATAGAACGGAACGTCGAGGGCCTCGACCGCGCTCCAGAACGGCCGGTATTGCGGGAGATCGTAGTAGACCACGCTGTCCGGCGTTTGCACTTGCGAAAAGCCGTTCACCAAAGCGCCGACCATTCCGAGCTGCTTGACGCAGCGGGTAAGCTCGGCGGTGGCGGCTTCCGGATCCTGCATCGGCAAGGCGGCAAAGGCGGCGAAGCGGTCGGGGCGTTTGCGCACCTCGCCGGCAAGCGCATCGTTGGCCTGCTTGGCCACCGCGATCGCGGTCTTGATGTCGTGGATCGCCTGTATCGCCGGCGCGTTCAGCGATAGGATCATCAACTCGATGCCGTGCTGATCCATCTGGCCCAGGCGGGTGTCCTGCACGTCGATCAGACGATGGCGCAGGTCCGGCCATACATGCGCACCGAACACCTGCGAATCGCCAAGCGTCGGTTCGATGGCGACGTGTTCCTCGAGCGCGATCTTGCCTTGCATGTCATTTCCCCCGCTTCATCGCCATCATGCAATGCCACGGCGGGTTTTGTCAGTATCGTGATGTTGTGCGCTGCTGCGCAAAAAAAGCCGCCCGTAGGGAGCGACATCAGCGCAGGCGCTTCTTAGCAAAGGCACGGCCCGAGGACGATTTGAGATAGCGTTCGAATTCGACGGCTTTCTTTTCATCGGAGAATGCTAGGTAGGTCACAAGCCGCCACGGCTTGCATTTTTTGGTGTGAATCGAACCGCCTTCATTGTGTACGACGAGCCGCTAACGCAGGTCATCGGTAAGGCCAATATAAGTCTCGCCGGAAAAATTTATGCTCTCAAGAAGATAAACATACTTCATGGAGCCAATTTAGCCCGTCTTCTCCCTTCGGGCTACGACGGGCAACCTTCGCGGAACAAAGGTTGGTGGAGCCAGGCGGGATCGAACCGCCGACCTCCTGCATGCCATGCAGGCGCTCTCCCAGCTGAGCTATGGCCCCAATTCCTGAACTCAGTTGCCGCATGTGGGAAAAGCGAGCGGCAGAACGTAACGCCGAACATATTAGCCGGCGAACGCCCTCAGGTCTCCTCTTCCTTCTCGATGCCGTCGCCGATGATGTCGGTCACGTCGGGATCGCCTTCTTCTTGCTCTTCGATGAAGGCGGCATCGTCGAGGCTCTCGTCCACCTCGACCTCTTCCTCGTCGCCAGCTGCGGCCTCGCCTTCGGCTGCCGGCTTCTTGCCCTGCTGCTCGGCCTCGGCATCTTCGAGCGAGACGAATTCGGCATCCGCCGTCTCCGGCACGATCGCTTCAGCCTCCGCCACTGGCGCTGGACGCGCGACGGGTGCCGCCGGTTCGGGCCGCGAGCGCACAGGCGCTACGACAATCGGGACGACTTTGCCGGTATAGGGAGACACCACCGGCGTCTTGCCGAGATCGTAAAACTTACGACCGGTTTCGGGGCAGACGCGTTTGGTGCCGAGCTCGGATTTGGCCACGGTCAGGGTTCCTCGGAAAGGTCGATAAATCGGTGCTTCACTTAGCTAATCGGTGCTTCACTTGGCTAGTTGCAACGCACCTGTCAATAGCGCAAGGCCGCCCCGGCGGGGCCAAAAGCGGCGGGATGACGGCGCGCGCGGCTGCGTGGTAGGACGGCGCGACTCTTAAGGATACCGCCCGGTGAACCCTGCCGATTTGACGCCGCTGACCGCCCGCCGTGGCGCCCCGTTGCAGGGCCGCATCCGCGTGCCGGGGGACAAATCGATCTCCCACCGCGCCCTGATCCTCGGGGCTCTCACGGTCGGCGAAACCACCGTCGCCGGCCTGCTGGAAGGCGAGGACGTGATCCATACCGCCGACGCCATGCGCGCGCTCGGCGCCAGGCTGGAGCGGACGGCTGAGGGCGTCTGGCGCATTCACGGCGTCGGCGTCGGGGGCTTCGCCACGCCGGTCGGCCCGCTCGATTTCGGCAATTCCGGCACCGGCTGCCGGCTGGCGATCGGCGCCGTCGCCGGCTGCGCAGTAACCGCGACCTTCGACGGCGACGCCTCCTTGCGCACGCGGCCAATGCGGCGCGTGCTCGATCCGCTCGAGAAAATGGGCGCGCGCGTGATCGCGGCGGCCGAAGGCGGCCGGCTGCCGCTCACCCTGCAAGGGGCCTCCGACCCGATTCCGATCACCTACGAGTCGCCGGTGCCGTCGGCGCAGCTCAAGTCGGCGGTGTTGCTGGCGGGATTAGCGGCGCCGGGCGAGACCACGGTAATCGAAGCCGAAGCCACCCGCGACCACACCGAGCGCCTGCTGAAACATTTCGGCGCCAAGGTGACCAGCAAGCCGCATGGCGAGCATGGCCGCCGCATCACGCTGCAGGGCCAGCCCGAACTCGAGCCGGCGAATGTGGTGGTGCCGGCCGATCCGTCATCGGCGGCGTTTCCGTTGGTGGCGGCATTGATCATGCCGGGATCAGATTTGATCCTCGATGCGGTGATGACCAACCCGCTGCGCACCGGGCTGTTTAAGACCTTGCTTGAGATGGGCGCCAATATCGAAACGCTGGCGACGCGCGATGACGGCGGCGAAGAGGTCGCCGATCTGCGCGTGCGCGCCGGCAGTCTGCGCGGCGTCGAAGTGCCGGCCGAGCGCGCGCCCTCGATGATCGACGAATATCTGATCTTGGGCGTCGCCGCGTCGTTCGCGGAAGGGGTGACGCGCATGCGCGGGTTGCAGGAATTGCGCGTCAAGGAATCCGACCGGCTCGCCGCCACCGCCGACATGCTGCGCGCGAACGGCGTGACGGTCGAGATCGAAGGTGACGACCTGATCGTGCATGGCAAGGCAAACGTCGCCGGCGGCGGCGAGGTGGCCACCCACATGGATCACCGCATCGCCATGTCGGCGCTGATGATGGGATTGGCCAGCGACAATCCGGTGCGCATCGACGACAGCGCCTTCATCGCCACCAGCTTCCCCGGCTTCGTCGAGTTGATGCGCTCTCTCGGCGCGGATCTCACATGATCATCGCCATTGATGGACCGGCGGCCTCGGGCAAGGGCACGCTCGGCAAGCGCCTTGCCGCCCATTACGACCTGCGCCATCTCGACACCGGTCTGATCTACCGCGCGGTCGCCAAGGCGCTGCTCGATGCCGGGCGCCGTCCGGACGACGTCGCCAGCGCAGTTGCCGCCGCCAAGGCGCTCGATCCAGCGCGCTTTGACGAAATCGCCCTGAAAACCCCAGCGGTGGGGGAGGCGGCCTCGGTCGTCTCAGCCATCCCCGAGCTACGGGCTGCCCTCGTCGCCTTCCAGCGCGATTTTGCCGCCAAACCGCCCGGCGCGGTGCTCGACGGGCGCGATATCGGCACGGTCATCTGCCCCGATGCTGACTGCAAGATCTTCGTCACCGCCACGCCGGAAGTGCGTGCCGCCCGCCGGGCGGCCGAATACCGGGGGCAAAACCAGGGCCTTGGCAAAGCGATCGACGAGGCCACGGTGCTGGCCGACATCCTCAAAAGGGACGAACGCGACCAAAACCGCGCCGCCGCCCCCCTGAAACAAGCCCCGGATGCGCACTTGCTCGATACCACGCATTTGGATATAGACGCAGCAATCCGGGCTGCCATCGACATCGTCGAGGCCACCCGAGCGGGCCGAGGACGCGATTAACGCGCCTCGCTGTTGGAGGACAAAGCCCCGCTCGAGCCTCGCCGTAAGGCGCCTGACCGCTCAATCGTTCCGAACGTACGGTATTAGCGCCGGCCAACCGGGATTCCGGGTGGTCGCCGAAGGTTTGCGGAACCTTCGGCCTGTGTATTCGGAATGTCATTCCAACCCCCGGCGCACCGCTTACAGGAGATTTCATGGCCACCGCTGCTGCACCCACGCGTGAAGATTTCGCAACGATGCTCGACGAGTCCTTCCACACCGGCAATTTGCAGGAAGGTTCCGTCATCAAGGGCAAGGTCGTCGGTATTGAAAAGGATTTGGCCGTCATCGACGTCGGCCTGAAGACCGAAGGGCGCGTGGCGCTGCGCGAATTCGCCGGGCCGGGCCGGCAGAACGAGATCAAGATTGGCGACGAGGTCGAGGTTTACCTGGAGCGCGTCGAGAACGCGCTCGGTGAAGCGGTGCTGTCCCGCGACAAGGCGCGGCGCGAGGAAAGCTGGGGCAAGCTCGAGAAGGGCTTCCAGAACAACGAGAAGGTCTCTGGCGTTATCTTCAATCAGGTCAAGGGCGGCTTCACCGTCGATCTCGACGGCGCCGTGGCCTTCCTGCCGCGCAGCCAAGTCGACATTCGTCCGATCCGCGATGTCACTCCGCTAATGAACGTGCCGCAGCAATTCCAGATCCTGAAGATGGATCGCCGCCGCGGCAACATCGTGGTCTCCCGCCGCACCGTGCTGGAAGAGACCCGTGCCGAGCAGCGCCAGGAGCTGGTGCAGAATCTCGAAGAGGGCCAGGTCATCGACGGCGTGGTCAAGAACATCACCGACTACGGCGCGTTCGTGGATCTGGGCGGCATCGACGGCCTGCTGCACGTCACCGACATCGCCTGGCGCCGCGTCAATCACCCGACCGAGGTGCTCAATATCGGCCAGTCGGTGAAGGTCAAGATCATCAAGATCAACCACGAGACCCACCGCATCTCGCTCGGCATGAAGCAATTGCTCGACGATCCATGGCAGGGCATCGAGGCCAAGTATCCGGTCGGCACGCGTTTCAAGGGCCGCGTTACCAACATCACCGACTACGGCGCCTTCGTGGAGCTCGAGCCCGGTATCGAGGGCCTGATCCACGTGTCCGAAATGTCATGGACCAAGAAGAACGTGCATCCCGGCAAGATCGTCTCAACGTCGCAGGAAGTTGAGGTGCAGATCCTCGAGGTCGATCCGGTCAAGCGCCGCATCTCGCTCGGCCTCAAGCAGACCATGCGTAATCCGTGGGAGGTATTCGTCGAGAAGTACCCGCCGGGTTCGACGGTCGAAGGCGAGGTCAAGAACAAGACCGAGTTCGGCCTGTTCCTCGGGCTCGACGGCGACGTGGACGGCATGGTCCACCTCTCCGACCTCGACTGGAAGCGGCCGGGCGAGCAGGTGATCGAGGAATACAAGAAGGGCGACATGGTCAAGGCGCAGGTTCTCGATGTCGACGTCGAGAAGGAGCGCATCTCGCTCGGCATCAAGCAGCTGCAGGGCGATCCGATGTCGCAGGGCGCGGCCGGCGAACTCAAGAAGGGATCGGTGGTTACCTGCGAGGTCACCGAGGTGACGGAGGGCGGCCTCGGGGTCAAGATCGTCGACACCGACCTCACCTCCTTCGTCAAGCGCTCCGAGCTGGCGCGCGAGCGCGGCGACCAGCGCCCCGAACGCTTTGCGGTCGGGCAGAAGGTCGACGCCCGCGTCACCCAGTTCGATCGCAAGACCCACAAGGTCGCCGTCTCCATCAAGGCGCTGGAAGTCGCCGAGGAGAAGGAAGCGATCGCGCAGTACGGCACCACCGATTCCGGTGCTTCGCTCGGCGACATCCTGGGCGCCGCGCTCAAGCAGCGGGCCGGCGACAAGGCCGAGACCGACGCCGACGTCGACGCCGACAAGGCTGAGACCGAAAAGGCCGAGGAATAGGCCGGCAACCGGCCGTTTCACGGGCTTAGCGAATTGACCCCCGGGCTTGACCCGGGGGTTATTTTTTATGCCATGACCGTGCCAAAAGCCGGTCGGAAGCCTAAGTAAGACCGGCCCTTGAGGGGTATTATCGGGGCACGATTCGACGAGCGCATGATCCCGAACATCGGGAACCGGTTTTCGGATAAGATCATGCGCCAGCAAAATGGACCGCAGCCATGTCGTTCGATGCCGATGCAATCGTCGATCGCCGCCGCATGCGGCGCAAACTCACGTTCTGGCGCGTCAGCGCGATTGTGATCGCCCTGCTCGCGCTTGTGGTTGCGGCCATCGTGCTGGTCCCCGGGAGCCGATGGACGCCGCGCGGCGCCAGCATCGCCCGCATCAAGATCCAGGGCCTAATCCGCAACAACCAGGATCGCGTCGAGGCGCTCGAGCGGCTGGGCAGGTCGCGCGCGCGCGCGGTGATCGTGCATATCGACAGCCCGGGCGGCACCACCGCGGGGTCCGAGCAGCTTTACGACTCGCTGCGCGAGTTGCGGGCGAAAAAGCCAATGGTGGTGGTGGTCGACGGGCTTGCCGCCTCCGGCGCCTATATCGCGGCGCTTTCGGCCGAGCACATCGTGGCGCAGGACACCTCGCTGGTCGGCTCGATTGGCGTGCTGTTCCAGTATCCGAACTTCACCGACGTGCTCAAGACCATCGGCATCAAGGTCGAGGAGATCAAATCCTCGCCGCTCAAGGCCGCGCCCAACGGCTTCGAACCGACCAGCCCGGAGGCGCGTGCCGCCATCGAGGCGATCGTGCTCGACTCCTACGCGTGGTTTAAGGGTCTGGTGAAGGATCGTCGCCAGATGGACGACGCCCAGCTTGCGCACGTGGCCGACGGGCGCGTGTTCACCGGCCGGCAGGCGGTCGGGCTCAAGCTGATCGACGGCCTCGGCAACGAGAAGACCGCGCTGGCCTGGCTCGAGAAGGAAAAGAAGGTGCCGGCCAACACGCCGGTGCGCGATTACTCGCTGCAACCGCGATTCAGCGAGCTTTCCTTCCTCCATCTCGCCGCCTGGACCTTCGAGGCGGTGGGCTTGAGCGCCGTTGCGCACCGCGTCGAGGAGTGGGGTGCGGTGCAAGCGGTCGAGCGACTTAACCTTGACGGTCTCTTGGCGCTTTGGCACCCTGCTTCCTCCAATTGACCGAGTAGGGCGGCGTCGATGATCAAGTCCGAGCTTGTGCAACGTATTGCCGCCCAGAACCCCCACCTTTATCAGCGCGACGTCGAGAACATCGTCAACGCGATCCTCGGCGAGGTCACCAACGCCATGGCCCAGGGCGACCGCGTCGAGTTGCGCGGCTTCGGCGCCTTCTCGGTCAAACACCGGCCGGCCCGCACCGGCCGCAATCCGCGCACCGGCGCCCATGTCTCGGTCGATCAGAAGTCGGTGCCGTTCTTCAAGACCGGCAAGGAAATGCGCGAGCGCCTGAACAAGACCGGCGGCGCGTAAGGCGGCGACCTCTATGGGCCCCGGATAAGCGACGGCGCGCGTCGCGAGCCGGATCGTCGCTCGCGGCTCACGCGCTCGCTCGAACGGGACACGAGATGACCATGTTCCGCAAAATCGTTACGGTGCTGATCGTCGTTCCACTGGCGGTGGTCATCATCGCCTTTGCGGTGGCCAACCGGCAGGCGGTGACAGTCTCGTTCGATCCGTTCTCCTCGATCAGCCCGGCCTATGCGGCGACCCTGCCGCTGTTCGTGCTCATCTTCGTGCTGGTGATTCTCGGCGTGCTGATCGGCGGCATCGCCGCCTGGATCCGGCAGAGCAAGTGGCGGCGCATTGCCCGCAAGCTCGATGCCGACGTGCGCGCCCTGCACGACGAGCTGGAGACCATCCGCCGCCGCTTCGGCACCAGCGAGCCGACCCCTCTGGAGCCGAGCCCGCCGCTGTTCATCCCGCCGCCAATTCCTTAACCAGGCCCAAGCGGTTCCGCTTTGCGGCCGGCTGGAGAAGGCGGTAGAACGCCCCACCATGCCTTTGTCGGTCAAAATCTGCGGCCTCAAGACCCCGGAAGCGCTTGATGTGGCGCTGGAATCCGGCGCCGATCTGGTCGGCTTCGTGTTCTTCGCCCCGAGCCCGCGCCATCTCGGGCTGGAAGCCGCGCGCATGCTCGGGACCCGCGTGCAGGGCCGCGCCGGCAAGGTCGCGCTCACGGTGGATGCCACCGATGAGGAGCTGTTCGACATCGTCGCTGCGTTGAAACCAGACATGCTGCAGCTGCACGGCACCGAGACGCCCGATCGCGTGGTGGCAGTGCGCACCCGCTTCGGCCTGCCGGTGATGAAGGCGCTGCCGATCGCCGAGCGCGGCGATCTGTCGCCGATCCGTCTTTATGCCAAGGTCGTCGACTGGCTGATCTTCGATGCGCGCGCGCCGCAGGACGCCACGCGTCCGGGCGGGCTCGGCAAGCCGTTCGACTGGACGCTGCTGCAGAACATCGATCCGGGAATTCCGTTCATGCTGTCGGGCGGGCTCGATGCGAATAACGTCGCTGAAGCGATTCGCATCACCGGCGCGCCGGGCGTCGATGTATCCTCGGGTGTTGAACGCGCTCCTGGCGAAAAAGACCTCAACAAGATCCGCGCCTTCATTCGCGCCGCCCGCATGGCCGACCCATTGCTCCTCGACGCATCAAATGTCGTGAGCAACGCATGACCGCGCAGCAGCCCAATTCCTTCCGCACCGGCCCCGACGAGCGCGGGCACTTCGGCATCTATGGCGGCCGCTTCGTCGCCGAGACGCTGATGCCGCTGATCCTCGAGTTGGAGAAGGCCTACGCCGACGCCAAGGCCGATCCGAAATACCAGAAGGAGATGGACGGCCATCTCGCGACCTATGTGGGGCGGCCGTCGCCGCTCTATTTCGCCGAGCGGCTCACCCAGCACTGTGGCGGCGCCAAGATCTATTTTAAGCGCGAGGAACTCAACCACACCGGCGCGCATAAGGTGAACAATGTGCTCGGCCAGATCATGCTGGCTCTGCGCATGGGCAAGACCCGCATCATCGCCGAGACCGGTGCCGGCATGCATGGCGTCGCCACCGCCACGCTGTGTGCCAAGTTCGGACTGCCTTGCATCGTCTATATGGGCTCTGTGGACGTCGAACGGCAGAAGCCGAACGTGCTGAGGATGCAGATCCTCGGTGCCGAGGTTCGCGCCGTCGAATCGGGTTCTAAGACGCTAAAAGATGCGATGAATGAGGCATTGCGCGACTGGGTGACCAATGTCACCGACACTTTCTACTGCATCGGCACGGTGGCGGGCCCGCACCCTTATCCCGCGATGGTGCGCGATTTCCAGTCGATCATCGGCCGCGAGACGCGCGAGCAGATCATGGCGGCCGAAGGCCGTCTTCCCGATTCGCTGATCGCCTGCATCGGCGGCGGCTCCAATGCCATGGGCCTGTTTCATCCGTTCCTCGACGACCGCGCCATCGAAATCTACGGCGTGGAAGCGGCCGGCCTCGGTCTCAACAGCGGCAAGCACGCGGCCTCGATCGCCGGCGGCAGGCCCGGCGTGCTGCATGGCAATCGCACATACCTGTTGATGAACGACGACGGCCAGATCGAGGAGGCGCATTCGATTTCCGCCGGCCTTGATTATCCCGGCATCGGGCCGGAACATGCCTGGCTCAACGACATGGGCCGCGTGCAGTTTCTGTCTGCGACCGATGACGAAGCGGTGGCGGCGTTCCAGCTTTGCAGCAAGCTGGAAGGCATCATCCCGGCGCTCGAGCCGGCGCATGCGCTGGCGAAAGTATTGGAGATCGCGCCGACGAAGCCGAAGGATCACCTGATGGTGGTCAACATCTCCGGCCGCGGCGATAAGGATCTCGATTCGGTGGCGGCGTTTCTGGAAAGCAAGAAGCGATGACCACCCGCATCGACCGGCGCTTCGCCGCACTGAAAGACGAAGGCCGCGCTGCGCTTGTGACCTTCACCATGGCGGGCGATCCCGACTACGACACCTCGCTCGCCATTGCCAAGGCGTTGCCGAAAGCCGGCGCCGACGTGATCGAGCTCGGCATGCCGTTCACGGATCCGATGGCGGACGGGCCGGCGATCCAGGCGGCCGGCGTGCGCGCGCTGCGTGGCGGCCAGAACATGATCAAGACGCTCAAGCTGGTGCGCGAGTTCCGCAAAACCGACGACGCGACACCGATCGTGCTGATGGGCTATTACAATCCGATTTATATCTACGGCGTCGACCGCTTTCTCGTCGACGCCAAGGCGGCCGGCGTCGACGGCTTGATCGTGGTCGATCTGCCGCCCGAGGAAGACGAGGAACTTTGCCTGCCGACGCTGAAGGCCGGCCTGAATTTCATTCGTCTCGCCACGCCCACCACCGACGACAAGCGGCTGCCGACCGTGCTCAACAACACCTCCGGCTTCGTCTATTACGTTTCGATCATCGGGATCACCGGAGCGGCCACGCCCGATGCAAGCAAGGTCGCCACTGCGGTTTCGCGCATCAAGCGGCACACCGAGCTGCCGGTCGCGGTCGGCTTCGGCGTGCGGACCGCGGAGCAGGCCCGTGCTATCGCGGCCGGCGCCGACGGCGTGGTTGTCGGCTCCGCACTGGTGGACGCGCTACGCACGAGCCTCGATAAGAACAGCAAAGCCGGACCTGGCACGGTGAAGGCGGTGACCGATCTCGTTTCCGTCTTGGCCGCGGGCGTGCGTGCCGCCCGCCGGGTGGCGGCTTCGTGACCCATTCCGCCGCTGCAGTTGTTATAATGGCGGCGAATCATTCTTATATAGGCTTGCCATGAACTGGATCTCCAACGTCGTGCGGCCGAAGATTCGCAGTTTCCTGCGCCGCGAGACGCCGGAAAACCTCTGGATCAAATGTCCGGAGACCGGCCAGCTCGTGTTCTACAAGGATGTCGAGGCCAACCAGTTTGTCATACCGAGCTCCAACTATCATATGCGCGTCAGCGCGCCGATGCGGCTGAAGACGATGTTCGACAGCGGCGAGTACGAAGACATCGCCGTGCCGGAGGTGCCGCTCGATCCGCTCAAATTCCGCGACGAGCGCCGCTATGCCGATCGTCTGAAGGATGCACGCACCAAGACCGGATTGCAGGACGCGGTGAAGCTCGGCTTCGGCCGCCTGGAAGGGCTGATGGTCACGATCGGCGTGCAGGATTTCGATTTCATGGGCGGCTCGCTCGGCATGGCGGCCGGCGAAGCGGTGGTCACCGGGCTGGAGAACGCCGTGCGCCGGAAAACGCCGTTCATCATGTTCGCGGCCTCGGGCGGGGCGCGCATGCAGGAAGGCATCCTGTCGCTGATGCAATTGCCGCGCACCACCGTCGCCGTGCAGATGCTGCGCGAGGCGAGGAAGCCCTACATCGTCGTGCTCACCAATCCCACCACCGGCGGCGTCACCGCCTCCTATGCGATGCTTGGCGACGTGCACATCGCGGAACCCGGCGCGCTGATCGGATTTGCCGGCCCGCGCGTGATCGAGCAGACCATCCGGGAAAAATTGCCGGAAGGGTTCCAGCGCGCCGAATATCTCACCGAGCACGGCATGGTGGACATGGTGGTGCATCGGCACAAGTTGCGGGCGACGCTGGCGGAACTGTGCCGGCTGTTGACCAAGGCGCCGGCGCCTGGCGTGCAGCAGCGCTTGCCGGTCCCGGCACACGCGTGATTCAGCTGTCATCATCCGCGAAAGCGGATGATCCAGTATTCCCGGCGCCCTATAATCGAAAGGCCAGTATTTACTGGATGCCCCGCCACGCAAGTCAGCTTTAGCTGACTTGCTAATTTTAACGTGCCAATCTCGGGTGAACCCGAGATTGGTGGGGCATGACAGATAAATAAATGACCCCCATCGACTCCATCGTCGCGCGGCTGACCGCGCTGCATCCCAAGCGCATCGATCTGTCGCTCGATCGCGTGCAGCGTCTGCTTGCCGCGCTCGATCATCCCGAGCGCAAGCTGCCGCCGGTGATCCATGTCGCCGGCACCAACGGCAAGGGCTCCACCATCGCTTTTCTGCGCGCGATTCTGGAAGCGGCGGGGCAGCGCGTGCACGTCTATACCTCGCCGCATCTGGTGCGCTTCAACGAGCGCTTCCGGCTTGGCGCGCAGCCGCAGCCGGATGTTTCCGATTTCGGCCACTCTATGTCGAACACGGGTAAACCCGAGTTCGGGTACGAGGGCAGGCTCGTATCCGATGACGAACTGACGGCGACGCTGGAGGAATGCGAGCGCGCCAATGCCGGCGCGCCCATTACCGTGTTCGAGATCACGACCGCGGCCGGCCTGCTGTTGTTCGCGCGCCATCCGGCCGATGTGCTGCTGTTAGAAGTTGGACTTGGCGGGCGGTTGGACGCGACCAATGTGGTGGACCAGCCACTGGCCACGATCATCACGCGCATTTCGATCGACCACACCGACTTTCTCGGGGACACGCTCGACAAGATCGCGGCCGAGAAGGCCGGCATCCTCAAGCGCGGCGTGCCGGCGATCGTCGCCGCGCAGAGCCGCGACGCGCTCGCCGTGATCGAACGGCAAGCGGCGAAACTCAGCGCGCCGTTGAAGATTGCCGGCGAGGATTGGACCGCCACCGAGGAGCGCGGACGCTTGGTCTATCAGGACGAAACGGGCCTGCTCGATCTGCCGGCGCCGAAACTTTACGGCCGCCATCAATTCGAGAATGCCGGCCTCGCCATCGCGGCGCTGCGCGCGATCAAGCCATTCAAGATTCCGCCGGCCGCGTTCGAGGCCGGCATGATCAAGGCGGAATGGCCGGCGCGGCTGCACCGGCTCGGCCAAGGCGGCCTGGTCGAGCTTGCGCCCGCGGGGAGCGAGTTGTGGCTCGACGGCGGGCATAATCCCGACGGCGGCCGCGCCGTTGCGGCGGCGCTCGCCGATCTCGAAGAGCGCGTCTCGCGTCCGCTGGTTCTGATCGTCGGCATGCTGGCAAGCAAGGATTGCGAAGGGTTCCTGCGCAATTTCACCGGGCTCGCCCGCCGGCTGATCGCAGTGCCGGTGCCGGGCGCCGAGAACGGCCTGAGCGCGGAAGCGGTGGCTGACGCCGCGCGCGCCATCGGCTTGCCGGCGACCAGCCGCGACAACCTCACCGAAGCGCTCGAGACCGCGCGCAAGCTCGACCTCGATCCGCCGCCGCGGATCCTGATCACAGGCTCGCTCTATCTCGCCGGCGAAGTCTTGCGTGAGAACGGCACGCCGCCGAGTTGAAATGAAACGGCCGGCGCTAAGACCGGCCGTTTGTCCTAAAAATTTGCCGGCGATCAGACCGCGCCGCTGATCCACTGATGCAGCTTCTGCTTCGGCGCCGCGCCGACCTGGCGCGAAGCGATCTCGCCATTCTTGAACAGCAACAGCGTCGGGATCGACATGATGCCGTATTTCGCCGCGGTGTTCGGGTTCTCGTCGACATTGAGCTTGACGATCTTGACCTTGTCGCCGACCTGGCCGGAGATTTCCTCAAGCGCCGGCGCGATCATGCGGCAGGGTCCGCACCATTCCGCCCAGAAATCCACGACGACTGGCTCGGCCGATTTCAATACGTCCGATTCGAAGCTTGCGTCCGACGTTTTGCCGACGGCCATGGGAATTTCCTCTTGTGCTGGGCGGGGGAATCGCACCCCAAAAAGCGAGGGCTGGAACCTATGAACGCCGTCCGGCAGCGTCAAGCCGCTCTCACGCGCAGGTGACCCGCGCCAGGGCAGCGTCCAGCGCCTCAGCGGAAAGCTCCATGAGATCAGGCACTTCGGTCCAGATCAGGGCGGCCCGCAACGGTTTGTCCGGGTACAATTTCGCCAGCACGGCGCGGTAGAGCGCGAGCTGCCGCACGTAAGCCTCTGGTACGTCGGCGATTCGGCGCGGCGGCGGCCGATTCGTTTTGAAATCGGCAATCAGAACAGAGGCTTGCGTCACCGCCAGGCGGTCGATCTGGCCCGACACCAGCACCGTTTGGCCGCCCATTGGCAGCCGGCCGACGATCGGAACTTCCGCCCGGCTGCCGGAGGTAAATAGCTCGTAGAAGCGCGGATCCTCGAGCACGAGCATGACTTGCTCGGCGATTTTGGCGCGCTCCTCGGCAGCCAATTTGGCGCCGGCGCGCGCCAGATAGGCCTCTGCCACCTTGAGCCGCCGCTCAGGCGGAATATCCGGCAGCGACTGCATCAGCCGGTGCAGCAGCGAGCCGCGCAGCAGGGCGGAGGCCGTGCCGCCGGTCGCAACGGGGCGCGCCGCGTCGTCATCCATGGCGCTGGACGGGGTGACGGTGCGCATCGCCGCGCGCTCGGCCGGCGCATGGCTCGTCAGCCAAGCCGGCAGCGGCGTTTGCTTCTTCGCACTCGCCGCCACGGCCTGCGCGGGCACGGCCGGTGGCGCCTCGCCTTTGCGGTAGCGCAGCACCTCGCCATCGCCGTCGTCCGCCGGCTCCGGCACGCAATATGTGCTCAGCGCGTCGCTGACGAGCTGATACCAGCAGCCGTCGGGAATCTTGCGCGCGCCTTGCGTGCCGCACACGATCAGACGCTCGGCCGCGCGCGTCATCGCCACGTACAACAGCCGCCGATATTCGTCGCGCGCGTCGCCCTGCGCCTGCGTGCGCGCGTCCGCCATGGCGCCGCCATCCTCGGCGCGCGCGGTCGCCCACACCAGCGCGCCGTTTGCGAGGGGTAGCAGCCGCGGATCGCGCGGACCGCCGGGCGGCGTCGTGGTGTCGGCCAGGATCACGGTGTTGGCTTCCAGCCCCTTGGCGCCGTGCACGGTCATCACCCGCACCTCATCGCGCGCCATTTCCATATCGCGGCGCACTTCGCTGCGCGCGGCCCGCAGCCAGGCGAGAAAACCTTGCAGCGACGGCGTCTGCCGCGTCTCGTAATCGAGCGCGAGGTTGAGGAATTCGTCGAGCGCGTCGTTGGCTTCCGGACCGAGGCGGCCTAAGAATTTCTGCCGCCCGCGTGCGGCGCCCAGCACATGGGCAAAGAAAGCAAATGGCGAGAGCTTGCGCGCGGCCTTCGCCAACTCATTCAATGCGCCGTCGGCCGTGGCAAACACCGGATCGTCACCGGCTTTGGCGCGCAAGGCTGCGCACAGCGAAGTCTTGCGATCCCAGGCGAGCGTGAACAGCTGCTCTTCGCTGAGCCCGAACAGCGGGCTCTTGAGCACGCTCGCCAGGCTGAGATCGTCGTCCGGCAGCAGCAGCGCGTCGGCGAGCGCCATCAGGTCCATCACCGCGATATGCTCGGTCAGCACCAACCGGTCGGCGCCGGCGACCGGCACGCCGGCATTCTTCAGCGCGCGGATGATCGCCTCGAACAGCGGCCCGCGCTGGCGCACCAGCACCAGCACCTCGCCGGCTTTCAGCCCGCGCGCCATCCAGCGTTTCACATGGGCCGCGATCCGGCGCGCCAGCAGCACGCGCGGGCTTTCCTCGCTCAAGGTGTCGAACGGCGCGTCCCAGCCTTCGATCTCGCGCTTTTCGGCGGGCGCCATCAGCGGCCAAAGCTCGACCAGACCGGGCGCGACGTTGGGCAAGGCTATGTGCGGCGGGATGCCGGCTTCGTCGGTGGTCACGCTGACGTAAGTCTCGCGCGCGGCAAACACCTGATCGACCGAGCCCAGCACATTCTCGCCCGAGCGGAACGAGTGGTGGAAGCGCAAATAGCGCCAGCCTTGCTCGGGCGTGTCGAATTGGCTGGCGAACAGGCGGCGCATTTCGTCGAACGCCTTCGGCGCCGCGCCCTGGAATGAGAAGATCGACTGCTTCTCGTCGCCGACTGCAAACATTGTGCGCCGCACATTCGGCCGACCGCCTCCGGGCATGAATTCCGAGGCGATTGTCCGGATGATCGTCCATTGCTTCGGGCTGGTGTCCTGCGCCTCGTCGATCAGCACATGGTCGATGCCGAGATCGAGCTTGTAGAGCACCCAGGCCGCCGACACGTTGGCAAACAGCGCCAGCGTCTTGTCGATCAGGTCGTCATAGTCGAGCAGCGCGCGGCGTTCCTTTTCCGTCTGGTAGCGCGCGATCACTTCGACGGCGATGGTGACGAGCGCCTTGGTGCGCTCGCGCGCGGCCAGCGCGCGTTCGCGGGCGAGCAGTTGGCACAAGCGTTCTTGCTCGGCAACGAGGCGGTCGGCCCAATCCGGATGCGCCTTCGCAAGCTTGTCAGTGAGAATCCGTTTGCGCGGCTCGCGTTCGGCGGTGCAGAAGATTTTCAGATATTCATCGATGCGTTCGCGCTCCGAAGCGGTACACGCGGCCTCGAGCGCCGCGATGTGCTTCTTGTCGGAGACCGAGCCGGAATCGAGAATCTCGATCAGTGCCGGCCATTCTGCAATAGGGATGAGCGAATGCGAGAAGAATTCCTGCTTGACCGACTCAACGGTGTCATTCGGATCGATGCCGAAGGTGTTCGACAATTCGGCAATCGCTAAATCGACGCTGCCGGCGCGCGCGATCCATTCAGTGAGCGCGTCGCGGTCGGCGATCGCATCGCTCACCACGTCCTTGAAGGTCTGGTCGGCGGCGACCACGATGGCGGTGGCCAGCGCGCGGCCGAGCGCGCTTTCGGGCTCGGCCGAGGCGTCCAGCAGCACATCCAATGTCAATTTATCCAGCAACTGCGTGGTCGTTGCTTCGTCGAGCACGGTGAAGCGCGCGGCGACATTGGCCTCGAACGGGAACCGGTGCAGCAGCCGCGTGCAGAAGGCATGGATGGTCTGCACCTTCAGTCCGCCCGGCGTCTCCAGCGCGGAAGCAAACATCCGGCGCGCCCGCGCGCGCTGGAGGGCATCGGCCTTGAGCCCGGTGCTGGCCGCGATCTTCTCATCGAGAGCGTCGTCGTCGAGTGTGGTCCATTCGGCCAGCCTGCTGAAGACCTGGTTCGCCATGTTGGCGGCGGCGGCCTTGGTGAAGGTGATGCACAGGATCTTGGCCGGATCGACGCCGCGCAGCAGCAGGTTGATCACGCGCTGCGCCAGCACATAGGTCTTGCCGGAGCCGGCATTGGCGGACACGAAGGCCGAGACGTCGGGATCGGCGGCCCTGACCTGAACATCAAGCACATCGGGCGGAATGATGCGAGCGGCGGTCACGGGCGCCTCGGATTATTGCATTTAGCAATATTAATCTTGTTTTTGATATCGCAATTTGTTATATCGCAAACGTGCAGATCGCGTTCACCAGCGCGGCAACGCGCCAATGGCTTGGGCTTTCCGCCAACATCCGCCGGCGAATCGAGGCCAAGCTGGCGGTTTTTGCCGAGACTGGGCACGGCGACGTGAAACGGCTCAAAGGCCGCGCCGGAGCAAGGCTGCGCGTTGGCGACTGGCGCGTCATCTTCTATGTCGAGGGCGACACCATCGTCGTCGCCGCCGTCGGGCATCGCCGCGAAATTTATGATTGAGAGGTCTTCATGACCAAAGTTCAGTTCATCAAGACGACGGGCGGCGAGGAACTCGCTGTTCTGCCGAAGCGGGAATACGAGCGGCTCACCGCTCTGGCTGCCGATGAGGATACCGGCGCGGCCAGGATCGTGCGCAATGCACGCGCGGCGATCACGGCCGGTACCGAGATCGTGCTGCCCAAGATCGTTGTCGATCGCGTGGCCGCGGGCGAGAATCCCGTTCGGGTGTTGCGCGAGTGGCGTGGCATGACACAGGCCGAGTTGGCGGCTTCGGAATCCGTTGGCATCACGCAGGGCTATCTTTCCGACCTGGAAGCGGGAAAGCGCAAAGGCCCTGTCACGCTGCATCAGAAGTTTGCCCGGGCGCTCGGCGTGCCGATTGAACTCCTGTTGCCGGTTGCTGTCTCGGACGAAGAAGCCGCCCTGGCACGCGTCGCCCAGCGCCGACGCGCGGTCAAAGAAATGCAGCGGGCTCGCGGTCGGCGATAATACGCTCACGCGCCTTCTCCCTCGTCGGCGCCGCCAGTGAGCGACCATTCCTTGACGCGGGCGAGGTGATCGTAGTCGCCGTAGCGGGTCTTCCACATTGGACTGAGCATTGAAGAATAAGGCTCGCCGTCGATCAGGTATCGTCTCGCGTTGTTGGCGAGTTTTTGCAACGCGCCGTCCGCTTCGGCATCGGCCGTGCTGTCCTTGAGCTTGACGATCTTGATTTCGCCCGCCGGCTCGCCGCCCTTGAGGCCGACATAGACCAATTCGGCGACCGAGGCCCCGCGCGCGATATCGGCGAAGCCGCCCGCGCGCAGAATGGCGGATTCCAGCGTGAGCTGCGGCGCGAAGCCGACCTTGACCTCGTCATGGCCGGGCAGTCGGCCGGTCTTGTAGTCCAGGACAGCGTAGCGGCCGTCGCTGAGCCGCTCGATGCGGTCGGCGCGGGCCGACAGCGTGAACGTGGTGCCGCCGAGCGGGATCTCGATTTCACCGCGGATCTCCGCGTGCAGCGCGGCGATATCGCCGCGCCGCGCGCCGTCCCATTGCGCGAACCAGCGCGCGATGCGCACGAAGCGCGGCCACCAGAACGCGCGCGCTTCCGGAAAATCGGACAGTGCGGCGAAATGTTTCTCGCCCAACCCGAGCAGCTCGTTCAGCGGGTCGGCCGGCGGTTTTTGCGCGAACATCTTCGTATAGTCGCCGATCGCCGCATGGATGATGGTGCCGCGGTCGCGCGCGCCCGGCGGCGTGTCGACCGCATCGAGCGGGAATAGCCGCAACACGTGCTTGGCATAGATGGTGTACGGGTCGCGCAGCCAGTGCTCGATCTCGGTCACTGAAAGCTTGGATGGGCGCGCTTCGCGCGGCGGCTTTGGCTGCGGACGCTCGGCCGCCTTGATCTTGGCCGGATGATCGAGCGCGCGCGCGAGATCGAGATACTGGTGGCCGCGCTGAAGCACGGTATTCCATCGCTCTTGGCCGGCGAGTGCGGCGATGCGCTGCACGAAGCGCGAGGTCACCGTCGGCGCGCCGGCAAGCTTGCCGGCGTGGGTGAGAATTACTTCTTGTGCGCCCAGCGCCTGCGCGAAGTCGTGCGCGGACAGGCCGATGCGGCGCTCGGGCGGATCGAGGCCGAGGTCGCGGCGCATCGGCCGGCTCAGCCAGGGGTCGCTGCGCGTTTCCGGTGGCCAAGTGCCCTCGTTGAGGCCGCCGAGCACGATCCGGTCGATTGTTTGCAGGCGCGCTTCCAGCGGGCCGAAGATGCGCACGCGCACGTCACGCGTTTCCGGCCGCCGCACCACGCGGTCGCCGATGGTCGCGTGAAACAGCTCGGCGTAGTCGCCCTTGGCGACGGTCAGACCGGCCGCCGACGAACTGGCGGCGATTTCCTCAAACGCGCGCGCGAGCGCGGCGCCGTCATTGCCGGCGAAGGCGGCGATTTCTCCGGCGGCGTCGCGCCCGAGCGCGGCGATAGCCTCGCTGTGGCGGGCAGCGAGCGTGGCGAGCGGATGATCGCCGGGCTTTTGCGTTTCCAATGGCGCCAGCGCGGCGGCGAGCTTGGCGATCAGGGTGGCGGCGGCATCGAGCTCTTCCTCAGCAATCAGCCAGCGCGGGTCGCTGCGGTGAAGCGAGGAGCGATTGGCGCGGAAGCTCGCCAGCGCATGCGCCAGGCCGGCGGGCGCGGGGCGCGGCCGCGGTCCGCGCAGAACGCTGCGCTCCAGCGCCGCGATGGCTGCGTTGTGTTCGCCGGGCGGCTGCCCAAGCCGCAGCAACGGATGTTTCAGCAGCGCCAGCAGCGTCACCGGCTCAAGCCCGCCGAGCGCGGCTTCGGCGGTGAGCCGCGCGAACACGCCCGCCTCGGTGTCGGCCAGCGAGTCACCGCCGGAATCGTCGACCGCCACCTGCCAGCGCTCCAGTGCGGCCACGACGCGGCGCGCCAAGGCGCGATCGGGCGTAATAAGTGCGGCGGTCTTGTCTGCGGTGTCGAGTGCTTCACGCAAGGCGACCGCGATGGCGAGCGCTTCTTCCTCGGGATTGGTGGCCTCGATCATGCCGAGCGAGGCGAGCGCCGGGTGCGCGGCGGCGTCGAAGTCCTTGGTCTTGCGGCGCTGCTGCCAGCGTTCGGTTGTGGCGGCCGGCCGCAATGCTTCCGACACCAGCATTTCGCGCCCGTGCGGCTTCGGATCGCTGAGCGCGACCACGTCTTTGCGCGCGATGCCGATACGCGCCAGCAGCGCGTGCATGGCGAATTGCGCATGGCCGGCGGCGGGTGCGCCGTCGTGGCTGTTGTCGGCATCGTCGCCAGCGATGAGTTGCCATGAGGCATCGTCGAGATCGATATCGAGGCCGGGCAGTACGACCGCGCCATGCGGAAGCCCGGCGATGGTGGCGAGCAGTTTGGCGGTGGCCGGCATTGAGCCGGTGGAGCCGGCGGCGATCACCGGCGCATCGCTGCTGGCCAGCCGCTTGGCTTCGGCCTCGATCAGCCGGTCGCGCCGCTCGGCCGCTTCGATCTCGCCGCGTTCGGCGCGGATGCCCGGCCAAGCCACGCGCGCGATCTTGAGGAAGCGCAGCGAGAGCTGCCAATAGGGATCGAGATCGTCCGGCACCAACCCATCGAGCGCGTCCCAGCTCACCTGCCGCGTGGTCATGTCGTCGATCAGGCGGGCGAGATCGTCCGCCAGCCCGAGCGCGGCCGACGGCGTGTTGGCGATCAGCGGCGAACCGGCGGCGCTGCGCACCTCCGGCGAGTTCGCCCAGATCAGGATCAGCTCGGCCAGCAGCAGCCGACGCTCCAGCGGCGCGATCGCTTGCGGCAGTTCAAGCGCGGCCTCGGCAAGCTCGCCGGTGGCGGCTTGCGCGAAGGCGATCTCGTCCTCGTCGAGGTCGCCGATGGCGACGATACGCGGCAGGATGGCGGCGTCGCCGTCGAGGCATTCGAGGAACACGTCGCGCGCCAGCCGGCAGGCGCGCCGCGTCGGCAGATAGAGCGTGGCGCGGGCGAGTTCGAGCGGATCGCGCGTGGCCGGAAAGCCGGGCACCAGCTTGCCTTCGCGTAACGCGCCGATCAGCGCCGGCAGAAACGGCGCTGAGGCGGGGATGTTGAAGACGCGTGGCGTTGTGGCCGGCATGCGCGAATCATACACGCTTTAGGCCGCGCCCGAATCGGAATGACGGTGTGAGCTATGAGCCCGCGCTGGCGCGGATGGCGGCTTCCGCCGCGGCGATGGCGTCGGGGGTGCCGACATGCATCCACAGGCCCTCCAGCCGCAGGCCGGCGAGCCGCCCGGTGGCGGCCGCGCGCGTAAACAGCGTGGTGAGCGGAAATTCGCCCGGCGGCGCGTCCGCAAACAACGCCGGCGCCAGGATCGCCGCGCCGGCATAGACGAACGGCGCCACCTCGCGCTCGGCGCGCGCGCGCAAGGTGCCGTCGCCCGCCATGACGAAATCGCCGCGCCCGCCATAGCCGATGCTGCCGGCGGTTGGCGCTAGTAGTAGAAGGGCGTCCATGGAGTCGGGGTCGAAGGCTTCCGCCAGCCGCGCAAGATTGGGCTGCACGCCGTCGATCCAGATGCTGTCGGCGTTGAGATGGTAGAACGGCGCGGCCCCGAGCTCGGGCAGCGCCTTCAACACGCCGCCGCCGGTGCCGAGCAGCAGGCCGCGTTCGTCGGAGATCGCGATCTGCGGCCGCGTGCGGGAAGCCACGTGCTGGATCATCTGCTCGGCGAAGTGATGGACATTGACCACCGCGCGCTCGACGCCCGCCGCCGCCAGCCGGTCGAGCACATGATCAAGCAGCGCGCGGCCTGCGACTTGCACCAACGGCTTCGGCCTGCGGTCGGTGAGCGGGCGCATGCGCGTGCCCATGCCGGCGGCCAGCACCATGGCCGTTTTGGGCGCAGCTTTTGTCATCTTGAGAGCGCCTTCAACGCCGGTACATTAATGCGATACCAGGCATTGAGCTGCAGCAGCGCCGGATGCGCCAGTGCGCGCTGCAGATAGGCCGATACCCGCGGCAGATGCCGCAAATATTGCGGCTTGCCGTCGCGCCGCTCGAGCCGCGCGAAAATGCCGAGGATCTTGGAGGCGCGCTGCGCGGCCAGCGTCGCATAGAGCCGGACGAAGCCGGGCGCATCGAAGCTCGGCTCGGCGGTAAGCCGCGCGCGCGTGTAGCGCGACAGCAGCGCGATCTCCATCATTTCCGGCACGTCGACGCGCGCATCCTGCAACAGCGCGGCGAGGTCGTAGGCCGCCGAGCCCCTCACCGCGTCCTGGAAATCGAGCAGGCCGATGCGTGCCACGCCCGTGCGCGCCGGCAGCCACAACAGATTAGGCGAATGAAAATCGCGCAGCACCCAGGTAGGCTGAGCGTCCAGCGCGGGTAGCAGCGCCTCGCGCCAGAGCGCGAGATAGCGGTCGCGCTTGCTATCGGAAACCTTGGCCTCGAGCTTCGGCAGATACCAGTCGAGCAGCAATTCCACCTCAATCAGCAACGCTTCCATGTCGTAGTGCGGCAGCCGGTAATCGACGCCGAGCTCGACCGGCAGCAGCTCCGGCAACAGTTCGCGATGCAGCGCCGCGAGCAGATCGACCGCCACCTCGTAGCGCGCCTCGATCGGCGCCGGCGGGTCGCCGGCCACCACCAGCTCGGGCCCAAGATCCTCGATCAGCAGCAGCCCGGCTTCGCGGTCGGCGGCAAAAATCGCCGGCGCCGAAAAGCCGCGCTCGCGCAACGCCTGCGCCATGGCGACGAACGGCGTGACCGATTCGGCCAGATGCGCGATCGCGCTGTAGGGTTTGCCGTCGCGCACGACGGGTCCGTCCGGACGGCGCGGCGAATTCATCAGGATATAGCTGGCGTCCTCGAGTGTGAGCCGCTCGTAGCAGCGCGTCGAGGCATCGCCCTGGATGCGCTGGCGCGAGGCTAACCCAAAACCGGCGCGCTCGAGGAAGCGGCGGATGATCGCGATGCGCTCGGCCCTTGCCGCAAAGGTGCCGTAGCCGGTGACGCGCGCATGGCGGAACGTCTCGCCCTGCTGCGGCGACAAAGTGAGCGCGACATCGAACCGGTTGGGCGGCAGGTGGCCGGCGGCGCGGTCCGGCCATTCCAGCAGCGTCACGGCGTTGTCGGGCAGGTCGTCGAAGCCGAGCTCGGCGAGCTCGCCCGGCCCCGACAGTCGGTAGAGGTCGGCATGCACCAGCGGAAAGCGCGGCAGCTCGTAGGACTGCATCAGCGTGAAGGTCGGGCTCGGCACCTCGATTGATTCGTCGCCGGCGAGATGGCGGATTAGGGCGCGGGCGAAGGTGGTTTTGCCGGCCCCTAAGTCGCCGGACAGCGTGATCAGGTCGCCGGGCTCGATTGCGGCCGCGATGTCCGCCATCAGCCGGCGCGTGGCCTGCTCGTCGGCCAGCGCCACCGTGAAGCTGAAGCCGCCGGAGCTGGTGGGGAACATCGAATCATCCGTTTAAGGTCAGGACCTTATAAACGGAGGGGGTGGTGATGGGCCAGAGACAGCGTTGTTACAGGTGCATAAGCGCACACATTCAGGCGGGCGCGTGATGTCGCTGAAGTGCCAAGGAGCAGTATGGGTCCACCGTTCGGCAGAGCGATCCCAGTGACACTGCACACGCCGTTTGCACAAATCCCATTCGAGCGCGCGGTTTCATGTGGATTTCACCGCCGCCCACAGACTCTTGTCAGTCGCATCGGCCGACCACCACCAGCCCCATGCACCACAGGTCAGCGCGCTCGCGATCGCGGGTGACAGCCAGTCCCAGAGCGTCGTTGAAACCGGCAGCGCCAAGGCGCTCGCCGCCGCGTGGAAACCGCCGGCGGCGAAGTCGACCGGATTCTCGCCCGGGAGGCTGGCGGGCATGGCGATCGTAATATGCGAAAACAGATTGTTGCCGATCGCGACCAGGCCGATCGCAAGCAGACCGGCGAGCAGGCCCTGCACCGCCATTTCGACCGCGATCTGCCGGCGCACCTGGCTGCTTTCCCAGCCGATCACGCGCAGCACCGCCATTTCCTTGCGCCGTTCCGTCAAAGCACCCAAAACCAGCATGGCGCTCAAGGCCTGGGCGGCTGCGGCGCCCGCGGCAACGCCGACGGATCGAAAGCTACCGATGGTCTGCGAAACGCCGCCGAAAAGCTGCAGCATCGTGCCGGAGGATGCGATCGAAGCGCGCGGCATCCATTTGGCGATGCGCTGTTTGATCGACTCGGTCTCGGCCATATCGGCCACTTTCAGAAACACCTGATTGACGAGGCCCGGCGGCAGCGAGCCAAGCTCGCGCGCGGCGCCGATCTCCATATAGAAATTGCTGGCGGCGATCTGGCTGCCTTCCTTGATTTCAACGACCCCGACGATTTTGAAGGCGTTGCCGGCGATGTCGATTGAGCTGCCCGGCTCGAGCCGGTAGAACGCGCCATAGTGACGCTCAACAAGGATCTCGCGTTCGCCGTTGACTGGAAGACGGCCTTTGATCAACCACTCGCGCGCACGCCCGGGCCCCAGATTGGAAGCGTTCGCGTCCAGCGGAATTCCACTGATCGAGAAAAAGCTGCCGCTGCCGAAATTCCATAGAAGAACGAAGCCGCCCGCCTGTGCCACGCCGGGCTCGGCTGCGAGCCGAACCAGTTCCTCGCTGGCGATCGGCTGGGCGGAATAGGGCAGCATGATGCCCATCTGCTTGGGAACCGCCGATTGGGTCGCGCTTCTCTGAACGATCAGATCGGCGCCCAGATTGCGAAATGGCACGGTCGCCACATCCGCAAAGGCCCGACCGAGAATATCGAGCGTCACGACCAGCGTGGCCGCGAGCGCAATCCCGCCGATCAGCAGCGCGGTGCGCCGCCAGCGATAGAGCATCTCGCTCCGCAGATAATTCCAATGGACCAAACGTCGCGTCATTGTGGCTTCGCTGGCTCGCCGACGGCGGCCCGGAGGGCCGCGTCGAAATCGGCAACCGTCCAGGACCCGTTGAGACCCAACGGATTTCCCGCGGCCGCCGGAAAATTGACGAACTCGACGACGGTTCCGTCCGGGCGTTTGAAGCTCCGGCGGCCATCGATCAAGAGGATGATCGGGATGTGTCCTTTCAGTCCAATCGCCTTCTGACGCTTTTCGCCCTGTGCGCTTTCGATGTCCAATTCGACCAGCCGCACCCGGTCGGTATATTTCGCGAGAACCTCGCGAACCGGTGCCAGCGCGTTCCTGACCGGCGAATGCGTCATGGCCAGAATTTCGACGACGGGTTGCGCCGCGTAGGATGGGCCTACCCAGAAAGCCACCGCGCATCCAGCGAGCGTGACGAGAAAGCCCCTACGCGTTTTCATGGAAAATCCTTCCATCTTTCATTTCGATCAGCTTGTCGGCTTTGCCGGCAACATCGAGGTCGTGCGTGACCATCAGCAGCGTTGTGGCGTTGGCGCGGCCCAGGCCCAGTAGCAGCTCAAGCACCGCCGCGCCGGTTTCCGCATCGAGATTTCCGGTCGGCTCATCGGCCAGAAGGATCGATGGCCTGTTCACCAGCGCCCGTGCGATCGCCACGCGCTGTTGTTCGCCGCCGCTCAGCGCAGCGGGGCGATGCTGCATCCGGTCGGCAAGGCCAACCTGCCGCAGCAGTTCCACGCCGCGTTGATGATGGTCCGTGGCCGACATGCGCTGGTCGAAGAAGGTCGGCAGCAGAACATTTTCGATCGCGCTCAGAGAGGGAATCAGGTTGTGGGTCTGAAATACGATTCCAATCGTTTGGCGGCGGAGGTCGGCCATCTGCGTGTCGCCGAGGCCCGCGAGATCGTGCCCCTGAATGACAATCCGGCCTTGGTCGGGCTTTTCGAGACCGGCGATGACGCCCAGCAGCGTGCTCTTGCCCGATCCGGACTTGCCAATGATGGCGGCGAACTCGCCCTCCGATATCGTCAGTTCGATGCCGCGCAATACTTCCAGCACGCCGTAGCGCTTCTTGATGGCTTCCACGTGGATCGCGGCTTCGCTCATGCGCGTTCTCTCATTCGCTGTGCAGTAGCGACCAGGGTTGCGGTGGCGGCGAGGCCAGCAGTGCCACAGCCGCAATGAACCCGACGAGCAGGCTGCCGCCCACGGCGATCGCCGCCGCTTCCCAGGGGACCGTGATCGGAACGGCGACGGTTTGCGTGCGATTGAGGGTCGCCTCGGGGATGAAGTGCGGCGTCGAACTCAGATCCCAGGGCAATTTGATCGTCACCGAGATGCCCCCGAGCACGGCCGTGATGGCAAGGGCGAGAGCCAGTCCGACGATCGCTCCTGTCGTCGCCAGCAGCACATTCTCGATCAGCACCTGTTCACGAATGCGGCGCCACGGCCACCCGATCGCCTGCAGCACAGCCAATTCGCGGCGCCTCTCTTCGACAGCCGATGCGGTCGCGCGCAGGACAAAGGCAGCGGCGAAGGCACCGATGAAGGAAGCAACGATCAGGCCCATCCGCTCGGAGAGGAAGAGAACGCCACTGAGCGCCTGGCGAAACGATAATTCGCTCGACACGATGCCTTTCTTGCCGAGCAGCAAACCAATCTTGTCGACCACATCTTCCAGATGCTGCCGGTCAACCTTAACCAGCAGCAGGTTCACATCGTCGGATTTGAACGGATACAACGACTGGACTTGCGGCGCGGCGACGGCCAAGCCTTGCGCGACCGCGAGCGGCATATAGACATCCGCGCGAACGACCTTGCCCGAGCGCGCCGCATCGATGACCCCCACCACGGGGTACATAGTTCCTCCGATGTTCAGCTCGCTTCCGACCCGAACGCTGTTTTTCGTTGCGAAGTCACTGTCAACAAGAACGGCCCGGTCGCCAGCAGTCAGCGCCTTGCCGTCGATGAGTCTGGAACCCAGCCCGGAGAGACCGGCTTCGCCGTCTTCTATGCCGAGCACGGACTGGAAATGATCCGGGGCGAGTTCCCACATGTAGACGGCGCGCGTCAGCGACACGACACCTGGAATGACGCGGATTTCGGCGACCTGGGTCGCCGGCAGCAAGGGATTGGGATGCGGGAAGACGAGACCTTCGAGCTTCGTGGAATGTCGCCGGTCATCTGCACGATGACATCGGCGCCAACGGTTTCAATCGGCTTTCTGATCGCGCGGGAATAGGAGGTTGCTAGCGCCGTGAGCAGCACTGCCGCTAGTACGGCGAGCGCGACGCTCGTCGTGGTGACGATCGAACGACCCCTGCGAAAAAACATTTCGCGAATGGCATAGCGAAATATCGACAAAGGCAGATCTCCGGCATCGAAGATCGAATCGCAGCGGCGATGCCTTACGCGCACTAAACATTGTGAAAACATAACGGTTTATAGGGTTTTCGTAAATGATCTGGATCATGTCGTGGCCGTGCCATGAGGTAATCGGAGGGTGTCCGGAAAAGGGGTCAAACTGCGACGAACCCGCCCTACGCGTTGAACTGCAAAAGTAGACAGGGTCTGCGGATCATGCCGGTTCGGTGTAGACTTCCTGCTGTGCCGGCTGGCGTGCTGAGGGATAGGCGAGACTTGGCCCCTCCCCATGCGCCAATAACGCGCATCGCGACCAGGAGACGAGCGCGTGGAGAAACACCGCCGGACCGCCTTCATGTCCATCCTGGCGCGGGCATGGCGCCGATCGCCGGTCGCACCGGAAGGCTTATCGGCGAGCGGTGATACCCTCGGTGAGATCGCGCGCCTCGCGCCGGAACAAGCGCTGCAGCGGGTTCACGGAAGCGCGGAGGGCCTCACTCCTGGGCAGGTCAAGGCGCGGCTACGCGCGCTCGGTCCCAACCAAGTCGCGCAACCGGTGCGCCACACCATCGTCGGCGAGCTGGTCGGCCGGTCAATGAACCCGCTGAACCTGCTGCTGCTGACGCTGGCGACGGCGTCCTACCTTCTGGGCGATCAGCGGGTCGCCATCATGATCGCGGTCATGGTGGTCCTGAGCATCTCACTGGGTTTCATCCAGGAACACCGTTCGAACAAGGCGGCCGACGCGCTGCGACGGATGGTGCGGATCACCGCGACCGTGCGTCGCAACGTACCCGGCGCCGCGCAAGAGTATGTCGAAGTGCCGATCGAGCAGCTCGTGCCCGGCGACATCGTGCTGCTGTCGGCCGGCGACATGATCCCCGCCGACATCAGGCTAATCGCAGCGAATGATCTCTTCATCAACCAGTCGACGCTGACCGGGGAGGCGATGCCGCTTGAGAAGAACGCGCAACCCCATGTTGGCACCGCGGAGACGCCGTTCGATCTCCCGAACATCTGCTTCATGGGCAGCATTGTCGTCAGCGGCGTCGGCTCCGGGATTGTTGCGCTCACCGGTGCTCGAACGGCTTTTGGTCAAGTGGCCGGCATGATCGCCGAGCAGCGCGTGTTGACGAGCTTCGACAAGGGCATCGCTCGGATCACCTGGATGATGATAGGCCTCATTTCGATCATGGCCCCGCTCGTGTTCCTGATTAACGGCCTGAGCAAGGGCAATTGGTTCGAGGCGCTGCTGTTCGCGGTCGCCGTGGCGGTGGGGCTCACGCCGGAAATGCTGCCGATGATCGTGACGGTCAAT
>Ga0208355_1000145_pt1 | contig 35413 bp, 30 predicted proteins | sample NGESurdeep072012_6_FD_184458 | JGI IMG/M metagenome (GOLD analysis project Ga0208355, IMG submission 184458) | Arctic peat soil microbial communities from Barrow, Alaska - NGEE Surface sample 210-3 deep-072012 (SPAdes) | ecosystem: Environmental > Terrestrial > Soil > Wetlands > Peat ... | reverse complement strand
TCAATGCGAAAACGGGTAGAGTTTCCAGTAAGTCTTGATCTGCCGCCAGCGATGCGCGAGCCCGTCCGGCTCGAACATCAGAAACGCGATGATGATCAGCCCGATTGCGATCTCACGCAGGAAGGTGATGTTGGTATTGAGCGACAGCGCCTTGTCGATGGCGCTGCCTTTCAGGCCCGCGCTGATCCACTCCATCGATTCCGGCAGCAAAACCACGAAGGCCGTACCCATCAGCGTACCCATGATCGAGCCGGTGCCGCCGATGATGACCATGGCCAGGAATATGATCGAACGATCGATTCCGAAGCCCTCGTTGGACACCACGAGCTGATAATGCGCATACAGCGCGCCGCTGATGCCGGCAAAGAACGCCGCAAGACCGAATGACAGTGTGCGGTACTTGGTGAGATTGATGCCCATGATTTCCGCTGACAGATAGTGGTCGCGGATCGCCACCAGCGCGCGGCCATCGCGCGTGCGCATCAGGTTGGTGACCAGCAGGTAGCTGACCAGCAGATAGGCCAGCACCACGTAGAAATATTGCCGGTCGCCGCGGAAGGTGTAGCCGAAGATCGAAAACGGATTGGCGCTGGCCGGCACCGAGCCGCCGCTGAACCAGTCGGCGCGAGAGAAGAAATCGAGCAGGATGTATTGCGCCGCGAGCGTCGCGATGACGAGGTAAAGCCCCTTGAGCCGCGCCGCCGGTACGCCGAAGATCAAGCCGACCAGAGCGGTGACAACGCCCGCCAGCGGAATGGCGAAGAATACCGGGATCGGCAGCGTGTTCGAGATATAGGCCGAGGTGAATGCGCCGAACAAAAAGAAGGCGGCGTGGCCGATCGAAATCTGCCCGGTAAAGCCGACAAGTATATTCAAGCCGAGGGCGGCGATCGCAAAAATGCCGATCTGGATCAGGATGCTCAGCGAATATTCGTTGAGTACCTGCGGCGCGAAGCAGATCAGCACGATGCCGGCAATCGCCGCGTTGCGGCTGGTCGTGGTCGGAAAGATCGTGGTGTCGGCCGCGTAGGAGGTGCGGAAGTCGCCGGCCGGAACGAGAGAGGGATTTGCCATTTGAACTATACCCGCTCGATGTCTTGGGTGCCGAACAGGCCGTAGGGCTTGATCATCAGGATAATGATCAGCACGTAGAATGGCGCGATTTCATATAAATTGCCCCAGTGCAGGTATTCGCTGTCGATATACTGCGCGATGTTTTCCAACAAGCCGATGATGATGCCGCCGAGCACCGCACCACCGATGCTGTCTAACCCGCCCAGGATCGCGGCCGGAAACACCTTGATGCCGTAGGCCGACAGACCCGACGACACGCCGTTGACGACGGCCACGACCACGCCCGCCACCGCGGAGACGGTCGCCGAGATCGCCCAGGCCATCGCGAACACGGTTTTGACGGAGATACCGAGCGACTGCGCCACCTGCTGATTGAAGGCGGTGGCGCGCATCGCGAGGCCGTATTTCGAGACCCGGAAGAACCACGCCATGCCTACCATCATCGCCACGGAGACGACGAGACTCATCACATAGACGGTCTGGATCTGCAGACCGAGCAGGTTCACGGACTGGCTGGTGAACACGCGCGGGAATGGTTGCGGATTGACGCCGAAAATCCATTTCAGCGAGGCCTGAAACACCGTGGACAGCCCGATGGTGACCATGATCACCGAAATGATCGGCTCGCCGATCATCGGCCGCAGGATCACGATCTGGATCGCGATGCCGAATACGAACATGAAGACCAGCGTCAGCGGCATGCCGACCCAGAACGGCACCTGATATTTGGTGAGCAGCGCCCAGCACACCCAGGCGCCGACCAGCAGCAATTCGCCCTGCGCGAAGTTCACCACCTGGGTGGCCTTGTAGATCAGCACGAACGACATTGCGACCACGCCATAGAGCGTGCCGACCACGAGACCGTTGACCAGAAGCTGGATCAGGAACTGGAGGTTCATTCCGCGGCCTCCGCGAGCGGCGCTTCGCGCCCAAGGTCGACAACCGCCAGCGTGGTACGGATGCGCTGGGTGGTGCCGTCCTGAAAGCGGATCACGGTATCGATCGGAATGTCACGCTTGCCGCCATAGATGGCGTCGATGATGGTGGCGTACTTTTCATTGATGACGCTGCGGCGCACTTTACGGGTGCGGGTGAGTTCACCATCATCGGCGTCGAGTTCCTTGTAGAGCAGCAGGAACCTGGAGATGCGCTGCGCCGGCGGCAGCGTGGCGTTGACGGTTTCGACCTCCTTGCGCAGCAGCGCGTACACTTCCGGCCGCGAGGCGAGGTCGGTGTAGGTCGTGAACGAGATCCGGTTTTTCTCCGCCCATTTCGAGATGATCGAGTACCGGATGCAGATCATCGCCGCCAGCGCGTCGCGGCCGGCGCCCAGCACCACCGTCTCGGCAATGTAGGGCGAGAATTTCAGCTTGTTCTCGATGTATTGCGGTGAGAACCGCTCGCCGCGCGCGGTTTCGGCAAGATCCTTGATGCGGTCGATCACCACGAGCTGCTTGTTGTCGTTGAAATAGCCGGCGTCGCCCGAGTGCATCCAGCCATCCTTCATATCGGCGGCGGAGGCTTCCGGGCTCTTGTAGTAGCCGAGGAACATGTTGGGGTGGCGCACCACGATCTCGCCGACGCCGTGGATATCCGGGTTCTCGATGCGGATTTCGATATTCTCGGCCATCGGCACGCCTGTGGTGTCGGGGTCGACCTGGCCAAATGGATGCAGGGTGTAGGCGCCGAGCAATTCGGTCTGGCCGTACAGCGTGCGCAGCGGCACGCCCATGGCCTGAAAGAATTTGAATGTGTCGGGACCAAGTGCGGCGCCGCCAGTCGCCGCCGAGCGCAGCCGCGTAAAACCGAGGCGGTCGCGCAAGGCACGGAACAGCAGCGTGTCCGCGATCACGGAATGCTTGCCCTGCGCCAGCGCCGCCAGTCCGGTCTTCATGCCGAGTTCATAGAGGCTTTGCTTGAGCGGGGAGGAATCCATCACGCCTGCGCGCACGTCGGCGGCGATGGATTCCCAGACCCTTGGCGCGAACAGCACGAAGGTCGGCGCGATCTCGCGGAAATCGTTCATCATGGTGTCGGGCTGTTCGACGAAGTTGACCTTCATCCGGCAGAGCAGGCCTTTGCCGAGCGCGTAGACCTGTTCCATGATCCACGGCAGCGGCAGCACCGAGACGTATTCGTCATCCGGTCCCTTCGGGTCGAACGTCAGGTAAGTCGCGCAATGCCGCAGCACCCGGCCGGCAGCGAGCATCGCCAGTTTCGGATTTGCCGTGGTGCCGGAAGTGGTGCAGAGGATCGCAACGTCCTCGCCCTTGGTGGCGTCGACCAGTTTGTCGTAAAGATCGGGCTCACGGGCGGCGCGGGCGCGCCCCAGGCCTGCGAGCTTGTCGGCTTCCATCAGGCGGGGGTCGTCATATTTCCGCATTCCGCGCGGATCGGAATAGACGATGTGCTTGAGATTCGGCACCCGCTCGGCAAGCGTCAGCAGCTTGTCGACCTGCTCTTCGTCCTCGGCGAATACCAGTTTGGCCTCGCCATAGCTGAGCAGGTAGGCCACTTCCTCATCCAGTACGTCGCGATAGAGACCGAGACTCATGGCGCCGATGGCGTGGGTGGCGATTTCCGCCGATACCCAGTCCGGCCGGTTGTCGCCGATGATGCCGACGACGTCGCCGCGGCCGAGACCGAGTTCGACCATGCCGAGTGCGAAGTCGTGCACCCGGGTCTGATAGTCGTTCCAGCTGAACACGCGCCAGAGGCCGAGATCCTTTTCGCGCAGCGCGATTTCGCCGCCATATTCTCTTGCGTTGAGGCGCAACAGCTTGGGATAGGTATCGGCCTCGGCGGCCCGGCCGGCATAATCCATCATGCCGCACTCTGCGCAGGCGCCGGCGTATCGTCGGGATCGACCAGAACCTCGTCCTCTTCGCCCAGATACGCGCGTTTCACATGGGGGTCGGCCAGCACCGATGCCGGATCGCCTTCCGCGATCTTGCGGCCGAAATCCAGCACCATGACCCGGTGGGAAATATCCATCACCACGCCCATGTCGTGCTCGATCATCATAACCGTCATGCCGAACTCTTCGTTAAGATCGACGATGTAGCGCGCCATGTCCTCCTTTTCCTCGAAGTTCATGCCGGCCATCGGCTCGTCGAGCAGGATCAGTCGCGGTTCCAGCGCCATGGCGCGCGCGAGCTCGACGCGCTTGCGCAAACCGTAAGGAAGCGTGCCGGCGGTTGCCTTGCGCACCGACTGCAGATCGAGGAAATCGATGATCTCCTCGACCTTGCGGCGATGCTCGAGTTCTTCGCGCCGCGCGCCGGTCAGCCAGTACAGGGATCCCGTGATGAAATTATTCTTCAGCAAATGATGTCGCCCGACCATGATGTTGTCGAGCACGCTCATATGATGAAACAGCGCGAGGTTCTGGAAGGTGCGGCCGATGCCGAGCGAGGGGCGGGCGTTGGGATTTAATGCGGTGATATCGCGGCCGTGATAGAACAACTGGCCTTCGGTCGGCCGGTAGCGGCCCGAGATGCAGTTGACGATCGAGGTCTTGCCGGCGCCGTTGGGGCCGATGATCGAGAACAGTTCGCCGTCGTTCACGCCAAAACTGACATCGGTGAGCGCACGTACGCCACCGAAGCGCAGTGACACCCCGCGCACTTCCAAAGCGTGTTCCACGCATTCCCTCCGTTCGCGGCGTTTCTGGCGCTCTTTGGCTGGTTATCAGCAAGATCAAGCCGGTTCTTTGCGCCTGGTCAACCGGTTCCTAATATTAGCCCGTAAACGGGCGTTGCTCTCCGTCGCCACGCCCGCATCTGGCGCGGCCATGTCGCGTCGAGACCAATCGACTTTGGTATTAGACTTCCAGCCATTCCTTGCGAACGGCCTGGTTGGCTTTGAGCTCGGCCGGCGTGCCCTCGAACACGATGCGGCCGTGGCCCATCACATAGAGGCGGTGCGAAATACGCATCGCGATCGCCAGTTTCTGCTCCACCAGCAGGATCGCGACGCCGCGGCGGGCGATTTCGGCAATGAGATCGCCGACCTGTTGCACGATAAGTGGCGCCAGTCCTTCGGTGGGCTCGTCAATCATGACCAGTTCGGGGTCGCCCATCAGCGTGCGGCAAATTGTCAGCATCTGCTTTTCGCCGCCCGACAGCACGCCGGCGGCGGTATCGGCCCGCGCGGCGAGATTGGGAAACATCTCCAGCATGTCCTCCAGCCGCCACTTGCCGAGCCGTCTGGTATCCTTGATGCCAAGCATCAGGTTTTGCCGGACCGTCAGGCCGGGAAAGATATCGCGGTGCTCGGGAACGTAGCCGAGCCCCAGATGCGCAATCTTGTAGCTCGGCAAGCCCGCGATATCGGCGCCCTTGAACCGGATCGAGCCCTGCGGCGGAACTTCGCCCATGATGGCCTTGACGGTCGTGGAGCGGCCGACGCCGTTGCGGCCGAGCAGGCTGACCACCTCGCCGGCGTCGATGTGCATATCAACGCCCTGCAGGATATGGCTCTTGCCGTAATAGGCGTGCAGACCCCTGACCTCCAGCATCATCAGGCCGCCTCCTCACCGAGATAGGCTTCCCTGACCTTCGGATCGCCGCGAATCTCGTCGGGCGTTCCGGATGCGATGATCTGGCCATACACCAGCACCGATATCCGGTCGGCGAGACCAAACACCACGCTCATGTCGTGCTCGACGATCAGCAGGGTGCGGCCTTCTGTCAGGCGACGGATCAGCGCCACCGCGCGCTCGGTTTCGGCGTGGCTCATTCCGGCGGTCGGCTCGTCCAGCAGAATGACATCGGCGCCGCCGGCGATGGTGATACCGATCTCGAGCGCGCGCTGCTCGGCGTAGGTCAGAAGACCAGCGGCCACGTCGCGCCGGGCCGTCAGGTTGATATCCCCGAGAATCCGGGCGGTCCGGTCGCGCACTTCCGGCAGCTTGTCGATGTTCCTCCAGAACGCATAGCGGTAGCCGGCTGCCCACAGCACGGCGCAGCGAAGGTTTTCCCACACGCTCATATTGGCGAAGACGTTGGTCACCTGAAAGCTGCGCGACAGCCCGCGGCGATTGATCTGATAGGGCGGCAGGCCCGAGATCACTTCGTCCCGCAACAGGATGCTGCCGGTGGTCGGCATCATGTAGCCGCTGATCAGATTGAACAGGGTGGATTTGCCAGCGCCGTTCGGTCCGATCAGGGCATGGCGCTCGCCCTGCGCGACCGTCAGGTTGACGTTACGGATCACCGGCGTGATGCCGAAGTTTTTCTCGACCCCGCGCAATTCGATCGCGGCGCTCATGCGGAGATTCCTTTTTCGCGCGCCCCGCTGGTCGCGCTATCCCAGGCATGCCCGACCCAAATCCAGGTCTTGCGCCCAACCAGAAAGCCGCCGATCAGGAGAATCGCCGCCATCGCCCATATATACGGGCTCGCTGCGTCGAAGCTGACGCCAAATGCCTTGATGTGGGAATCGTCGCCGGGGTTGACGGTGTAGTGAACGGTCGTTTCGATCGCGAGCATGAGGCCCGCGATCATCGCCAGCGTCGGCAAGACGGCGATCAGGTAGCTCGGCAGCACCCTGCTCAGCGTGCCGGCCTTCAACAGCGGGCGATGCATCATCAAGAGGCCGGTGATGCCGCCCGGCGCGAACACCACCACTGCGATGAAGATCAGTCCGAAATAAAGTTGCCACACCTGCGTCAGATCGCTGAGGCCGAGCGAAAGAAGCGTGACAAAGATCGCGCCGACGATCGGCCCGATAAAGAAGCCGACGCCGCCGATATAGGTGGCGAACAGCACCGTCCCCGACTGCTCGGCGCCAAGATAAGCCGAATTGGCGATCTCGAAATTGATGGCCGCAAGCGCCCCCGCGATCCCTGCGAAGAATCCGGAAAAGCAGAACGCGAGATAGCGCACGACGTGTGGATTGTAGCCGACGAACTGGACGCGCTCGGGATTGTCGCGCACGGCATTGCACATGCGGCCGAGCGGCGTGCGGGTAAGGGCGTACATCGCGATGACGGCGATCAGCGTCCACGCCGCGACCAGATAATAGATCTGGATTTGCGGGCCGAAATTCCAGCCGAATATGCGCAGCAGCTTGGTGCGGTTGGCGGAGATACCGGCTTCGCCGCCAAAAAAGGTGCGCAGAATCAGCGCCGACGACGCGATCAGTTCGGCGACGCCGAGCGAGATCATGGCGAAGGCGGTTCCGCTGCGCTGGGTCGAGACCCAACCGAGCAGGACCGCGAACAGCAATCCGGTCAATCCGCCGATCAGTGGCACCACAGGCAGCGGGATCGACAGCTTGTTGAAGCCGATGATGTTGATGGCGTGAATCACCAGGAAGCCGCCGAGGCCGTAATACACCGCGTGGCCGAACGACAGCATGCCGGTCTGGCCCAGCAGGATGTTGTAGGACAGCGAGAAGATAATGGAGATGCCGATCAGGCTAAACGTCGTCAGCGAACCGCCCGAACTTAAGATCCTGGGCAGCAGCAGAAGCGCGATCGCAGCCGCCACCCATATTCCATAGAATTTGAGCTTTTCGGCTGCGGCCGGCAGGGGCGGTGCGGCGCTTGCGATCAGGTCGCTCATGTGTCGCGTGTCCCGAGCAGGCCCATCGGGCGGAAGGTCAGGATCAGCACCAGCAGCACATAGGGCATGATCGGCGCGATCTGCGCGATGGTCACGTTCCAGATATCGGCGAGCCACGTCGTCGCATAGGCGGGGCTGAGCGGGCCGAAGGCGCCGGACAACGAACCATTCATCGAGACCGCGAAGGTCTGGAGCAGGCCGATCAGCAGTGAGGCAACGAAGGCGCCCGGTAGCGAACCCAGCCCTCCGACAACGACGACGACGAACAGGATCGGACCAAGCAGTCCGGCCATGTTCGACTGCGTGACCAGCGCGGGGCCGGCGATCACGCCGGCTACCGCGGCGAGCGCGGTGCCGACGCCGAACACCAGCATGAAGATACGTCCGACGTTGTGACCGAGATGGCCGACCATGTGCGGGTGGGTCAGCGCGGCCTGAACGATCAGGCCGATCCGCGTCTTTTTGAGAGTGATGAGCAATGCTGCGAAAATCGCGACGGAGACCAGCAGCATGAACATCTTGTACGCAGGATAGTTGGTGGAGAAGATCGTAAAAGCCGGAAAATCGAGCAACGGCGGCACGCGGAAATCCACCGGGCTCTTGCCCCAGATGATCTGCACGATTTCCTCGATCGCGAACGCAAGACCGAACGTGAACAAGAGTTCGGCGACATGGCCATTTTTGTGCACGCGGCGCAGGCCGTAGCGCTCGACGCCGGCGCCGATCGCCCCGGCCAGCAACGGCGCGATCAGCAGCGCGGGCCAGAAGCCGAACCATCGGCTGATCTGAAATCCAAAGAAAGCGCCGAGCATGTAGAAGCTCGCATGCGCAAAGTTCAGCACGCCGAGCATGCTGAAGATAACGGTGAGGCCGCTCGCCATCAAGAACAGCAGCATGCCGAACAACACACCGTTGAGCGTGGAGATGACGATCAGTTCAAGCACGGCACACCGCCCGGAGACTAGGATCCGCGTCCGCCCCGAAGCTTATCCGGGACGGACGAGTTACGTGCGAACCGATCAGTTCGGCCGTTCCATCTTGCAGGTGGTCGGAAGCACGGTCGCGGGAGTGTCGATCTTGGCAACGAGCTTCCAGCCCCAGCCGGTTTTTTCCTCGTCGAACGGCTCTTTTTCGGTGCGGTCGCCGAGCGAGGAAACATAGATCGGCTGGAAGAACTGGTGGTCGTCCTTCCGCATGTTGCCCTTGCCGCCGTCGAACACTTCGACCTCCATGCCTTCGAGCGCCAGCGCGACCTTGACCGGATCGAGCGACTTGGCCTTGTCGGCCGCCGCCGCCAGCATGCGCATTTCGTTGACGGCGCGCGGGTAGAACAGGCTGAAGTCATACTTCGCGCGGATGGCCTTTTCGAACGCCTGCGACGACGGGTGATCGAGGTTCGGAATGCCTTCGCCAACCTGGAAGACCTGATGGTTGAGGTTGGCCTGCTTGATGGCGGTCGGACCGCCGGTGCCGCCGGCATAATAGGTGTACCAGTTCACCTTGAGACCGGCATCGGCGGAGGCCTTCAGCAGCAACGCAAAATCCTGGCCCCAGTTGCCGGTCACCACGGTGTCGGCGCCCGACGCCTTGATCTTGGCGATGTACGGCGCAAAGTCGGTGATCTTGAGCAGCGGATGCAGCTCGTCGCCGACGATCTGGACGTCCGGCCGTTTCGCGGCCAGCATCTTCTTCGCCATCGATCGAACGGATTCGCCAAAGGAATAGTCCTGATTGATCAGATAAACTTTCTTGATGGCCGGAACGGTCTTCATGTAGTTGGTGAGCGCTTCCATCTTGATGTCGGAATTTGCGTCCCAGCGGAAATGCCAGAAGCTGCACTTCTCATTGGTCAGGATCGGATCGACTGCGGCGTAGTTGAAGTAGAGCACTTCTTTGCCGGGATTGCGCTCGTTGTATTTGGTGACGAAATCCGCCAATGCGCCGGCGACCGACGAACCGTTGCCCTGCGTGATGTAGCGCACGCCGGCGTCGATTGCCTTCTGCGCCTGGATCAGGCTTTCCTGCGGATTGGTCTTGTTATCGAGCGGAACGATCTCGACCTTCTTGCCCTGAATGCCGCCCTTGGCATTTACTTCGTCGGCGAGAAATTGGAACGTCTTCAGTCCGACTTCGCCGACGCTGGCGCCGCCGCCCGACAACGGATCGATATAACCGATCTTGAGCGTCTCCTGCGCCATTGCCGCGCCGCCGAACATCGGCAGTGCGAAGGCCGCAGCTATCATAAGTTTACGCATGTCATTCTCCCTTAGTTGACTTTTCTTGGGCATTGGCTGGGCTCAGATGCGGGAATGGCTGAAATTTCAGCCATTCGGCCATCGGCCCTCATGGGCTTTTATTGTGAGCCAAGGCTCCATAACCCGCAAGCCCGGTGGTCGTATAGCCGGTAACGGCCTCCCAGGGCTCATTTGCTTGAATGAAGCGGGGCATGATAGGGGTTTGGGCCGTCCGGCTTGCGTCCATGCGACCGAGAGTCACTGGCTGGCCCAGCGCATTGTTTTGCGGTTTGCCGTCGTTCGGCTGCTCTTGGGCAGTCCCGGCGCGTTGTTGGAGTGAACATGGCTGTTCAGGATTCGAAACGGCGCGTTGCGCTCCTCACCGGCGTCACCGGGCAGGACGGCGCCTATCTCGCCGAATATCTGCTTGGCCTCGGCTACACCGTACACGGCGTCAAGCGGCGGTCGTCCTCGTTCAATACCGCGCGGATCGACCATCTCTACGAAGACCCGCACGCCGGCAATGTGCCGTTCCTGCTGCACTATGGCGACATGACGGACTCGACCAACCTGATCCGGCTGATGCAGCAGATCCGGCCGACCGAGATCTACAACCTCGCCGCGCAGAGCCATGTCGGCGTCAGTTTCGAAAGCCCGGAATACACCGCGAATGCCGACGCGGTCGGCGTGCTGCGACTATTGGAAGCGATCCGAATTCTCGGGATGGAAAAGGAGACGCGGTTCTATCAGGCCTCAACCTCGGAACTCTACGGCCTGGTCCAGGAGGTTCCGCAGAAGGAAACCACGCCGTTCTATCCGCGCTCGCCCTATGGCGTCGCCAAGCTTTACGGTTATTGGATCACGGTGAATTACCGCGAGGCCTACGGCATGTTCGCCTCGAACGGCATCCTGTTCAATCATGAAAGCCCGATCCGCGGCGAGACCTTTGTGACGCGCAAGATCACGCGCAGCGTCGCCCGCATCGAGACCGGCCTCGAAGATACACTTTACCTCGGGAACCTGGAGGCGAAACGCGATTGGGGCCACGCCCGGGATTATGTCGAGGGCATGTACAGAATTTTGCAGGCGGACACGCCCGACGACTTCGTGCTGGCGACCGGCGAAACCCGCTCGGTGCGTGAATTCGTCGAGATCGCGTTCGCGGAAATCGGCCGCAACATCGAATGGCGCGGCAAGGGTATCGAGGAAACCGGTGTCGACAGGAAATCCGGCAAGACCGTGGTTCGCATCGATCCGATGTATTTCCGTCCGACCGAAGTCGATGAGCTGATCGGCGACGCCAGCAAGGCGCGCGAGAAGCTCGGCTGGAAGCCGAAAACGACCTTCGCGCAGCTGGTCAAGGAGATGGTGGCGGGCGATCTCGCGATCGCCAGGCGGGAGGTCGCCAATGGCAAGAATCCCGTTTGAGCTGAAAGGCAAAACGGTCTTCGTTGCCGGGCACGGCGGAATGGTCGGCGGCGCGCTGGTGCGCAGGCTGGCGCAGGAAAACGTCGAGCTGCTGACGGTCAAGCGGAGCGAAGTCGATTTGCGCGATCAGGCCGCGGTTTTCAGCTGGTTCGCCGACAGGCGGCCGCAGGCGGTGTTTCTGGCGGCGGCGAAGGTCGGCGGCATTGTCGCCAACAACACGCTGCGCGGCGAATTTCTCTACGACAACCTGATCATCGCGGCCAATGTGATCCACGCCGCGCACCTCAATGGCGCCGAGAAGCTGATGTTCCTCGGCTCGTCCTGCATCTATCCCAAGCTTGCGCCGCAGCCGCTGCGCGAGAATTCCATACTGACCGGGCCGCTCGAGCCGACCAACGAGCCCTATGCGATCGCTAAAATTGCCGGCATCAAAATGGTCGAGGCCTACCGCAGCCAGTTCGGATCCGACTTCATCAACGTAATGCCGAGCAATCTGTACGGGCGCGGCGACAATTATCATCCGGAATACAGCCACGTCGTCGCAGCTCTGATCCGCCGGTTTCATGAAGCGAAGCTTGCCGGAATCCCGAATGTCGTCGTCTGGGGTACCGGCACGCCCCGGCGGGAATTCCTCTATGTTGACGATCTCGCCGACGCCTGCATTCATCTGATGAAGAATTATTCCAGCGATGAGCTGGTTAACATCGGCACCGGCGAAGACATCACCATCGCCGAGTTCGCGCGCGTGGTTGCCGCGACCATCGGGTACAGTGGCGAGATCAGCTTCGACCCCTCGCGGCCCGACGGCACGCCGCGCAAGCTGCTCGATGTCAGCCGTCTTGCCAAACTGGGCTGGCGCGCACGCACCTCGCTCGAGGATGGCATCAAGCTGGCTTATCAGGCGTACTTGGCCGAATCGAAGTGATCACTCAGCCGCAAGTGCGGCATTGCTCTTCTTCGAGGTAGCGATAGTGCCGATGACGCCGTCGTCGCGCAGTCTCTCGATCTCGGGGTCGCTGAGGCCGAGTAGATCGCGCAGGATTTCCTCGTTGTGCTGACCGAGCGTCGGCGCGAGATGTTCGATGGCGTATGGCAACTCGGCGTCGCCCTCGCGATACGCTACCGATGGCAGCAGATGTGGCCCCATGAAAGGGCGGTCCACCGATTGCCAATGACCGACTTTCATCAGATGCGGATCGCCGGGCAGGTCCATCGGCAGCCGCGCCACGCCCGCGGCAATGCCGGCGGCTTGCAGCGTCACCATCGCGAGGTCCGGCCGCACCGTCCAGGGTCCAGTGCCGGATCGCGACCTCGATGCGGTCTTCTTCCTTGCGCCGTCCTTCCGCCGACGCGAGCGCCGGATTGGCGGCGAGGTCCGGGCGATGCATGATGCCGCAAAGCGATTGCCACTCACGGTCGCTTCGTACTGCAAGCGTGATCCGCTGGTCTTCGCCGATGCAGGGAAAGCAACCATTGGGCACATAAACCGGGTGCCGGTTGCCGATCCGCGGACCGGTCTTGCCGGTCGCGGATTGTTCGATGATCGACGGCGCCACCAGCGGCAGCATGCATTCCACCTGACTGAGATCGATATCTTGGTCGCGTAATTTCCAACGGGAAAGCCGCGTCCAAAGCGGTTGATGCCCATCCGCGGCCGCGTAAACCCGGACTCCAGCGCGACCGCGGTGTCGAACTCGCTGATCTGCAGCATCGCTTCATCGGCGCTGACCGCGAAGCGCCGCGCGCCCTGGCCGCCGCACGCTGAGAGCCCGGCGAGGGTGGGGATGAACGCGGTGAGGCCCGCGACCACGCCAATCTGGCCGTCGCGCGGCAGCACCGGCGGCCCCTCAATGGGGCCGACCAGCTTCACAAGGCCAGCGAGGCTGCGGCATACGGAGTCGGTGACCGCATAATCGCGATAGGGTCCGTGTTCGCCAAACCATGAGATTGTCGTGATGGCGAGGCCCGGCTGCGATCGCCTGATATCCGCATGCGACAGCGGCGAGGTCTTGATCTCGGTGGGATGCCGGGCATCGAGCAGCAGATCGGCGCTTGCGAGGATGCTGCGAACTTTCTGCACGCCGGCTGACTGGTTGAGATCGGCTGACACGCTGCGCTTGTTGGTGTTCAGCCAGGCGAAATATCCACTTTCGTGACGTCCATCGCCGGCATCGACCAGCGGCGCGATCTTTCGTGCGGCATCGCCATCAGGTGGTTCGATCTTGATGATTTCGGCGCCGAAATCGGCGAACAGCTTGCCGCAATAGCCGAGCGCGTCGCCGGAGCCAATTTCCACGACGCGCAATTCCGACAATGGTAGCTGTGGCATTTCCACCCGACCTTTCGGTTGGTGGCATCTTGTTCACGCAGGCAGGCGCGTCAAGTCATCAGGTCTTGGCTACAGTGCGCGGTGCTGACTTGCCGAGCGCCGCCGCCATCGCCGATATCAGCGGCTTCATGAAGTAGGCGTCGTTGGCGGGATAGATGTCGGTGCGCAAGCCCTGGGATTTGAGTTCGTCCGAGACCACGGGCCCGACCGAGGCAATCGGCGTGCGCGCCAGGCCGTCGCGCAACCGATCTTCACATCGGTGCGCCCGTGCAACCTCGATCAGGCGGCGGACCTGACCCGAACTAGTCAGCGCAATGGCGTCGATGCGGCTCTGCGCCATCTCGTCGATCGCGGTGACGATGTTGGCGTCGGCGGCCTGCGCGTCGTAGACATAGGGCAGCACGGTATCGACCTCGGCGCCTTGCGCCGTGATGGCTCCGATCAATACGCTGTGATCCCTGTCGGGATAAAGCTGCAGCCCGACACGATGGTTCTTGAGGTCGACTCGCGCGAGCACCTTGGCGATGCCTTCGGATGTCGGCTTCTCTGTCGTCACCTGTGGCTCCAGTCCGATCTCACGTAGCGCCCGGCCGGGCTTCGGGCCGCGCGCAAATTTTTGCGCCTTGCCGAGCGCGGCGATAAAGTCCCGCTCCAGATCGATCCGCCGCGCGACCTTCATGAGGCGGCGCAGCCCTTCACCGGTCGTCAGCACCAGATCGTCGCACGGCTTTGCGACGAAGCGGCGGATCCAGGCCTCGATCGGCGCGGAATCGGGGGCATCGTGGATGGTGAACATCGGACATTGCAGCACGTCCGCGCCCTGCTCAGTGAGCAGACGGGAAAATTGCGCTTCTTCGCGCGTTTCCAGAATGAGAATGCGGTAGCCGTTGAGTCTGTCAGCCATGGTCTTGCCCTGAACGTCAGCAGCGGGAGTCGCCGGTTGTTTGTTCATCTTGGCGCTTTGGCCGGGATTGGCGCAAGGGCATTGCCGGTGATAGAGCAGGGCCGCAAATCGCGGTTTCATCCTCATCTTTCAATTCAACCAAGCCCTCCATGCCCGAACATCAATACGTGTTGACCTTATCCTGTCCGGATCGCCCCGGCATCGTATCGGCCGTTTCGACGTTTCTCGCCCATAATGGGCAGAACATTCTCGACGCCCAGCAGTTCAACGATGTCGAGACCGGGCATTTCTTCATGCGGGTGGTATTCAACGCCGCCGATCTCGCGGTCAATCTGACGGCGCTGCAAAGCGGATTCGCAAGCATCGCGGAACGCTTCGGCATGGACTGGCAGATGCGCGACCGCGCCACCCGCCGCCGGGTGATGCTGCTGGTGTCGAAATCCGATCACTGTCTCGCCGATATCCTGTATCGCTGGCGGACCGGCGAACTGGAGATGATCCCGACCGCTATCGTCTCCAATCATCCGCGCGAGACCTACAGCAATCTCGATTTCGGCGACATTCCGTTTTATTACCTGCCGGTGACGAAGGAGACCAAGCGCGAGCAGGAGACGGCGATCTGGGATTTAGTCGGGCAAACCAAAACCGACCTCGTGGTGCTGGCCCGCTACATGCAAATCCTCTCGGACGAGTTGTCGGCGAAGCTGTCGGGCCGTTGCATCAACATCCACCACTCGTTTCTGCCCGGCTTCAAGGGCGCGCGGCCCTATCATCAGGCGCACGAGCGCGGCGTCAAGCTGATCGGTGCCACCGCGCATTACGTCACCAGCGCCCTCGATGAAGGCCCGATCATCGACCAGGACGTCGAGCGCATCAGCCACCGCAATACGCCCGAAGACCTCGTCCGCAAGGGACGCGATATCGAACGCCGCGTGCTGGCGCGCGCGATACGCTATCATCTGGAGGACCGCGTGATCCTCAACGGCCGCAAGACCGTGGTGTTCATGGATTGAGGTAATTCGACGATCGTCCTCGCTGCGAACGCCTTAACGAACGGGGTCAAGTGACGATGGGGAAGTCTGGCCGGCCTCATCCCTCGCTGCCGCGGGCTCGAGGCGTTTCCTTTCCCGCTCTCTCATGAACTCGTCGTATTTCGCGGTGCCGGGGCGGGGCGGCGCATCCGCGGGCAAGCCACCGGCCCACTGCGGGATCACATCGCTCAATCCAGCTTTTCGTTGATGGTTCCGCAGCCGGCGAGGCCGCATGCCAGCAGCGCAACGGCAAGGAGGACTGCAAGCTGGCGAGTGCTGATTGGCATCTGCGGAATGCCGCAACCTGATGTGGTGAAGCGTACAGTCGGATTTGGCCGCGCGAGCGTACTCCCTAATCTAAAAGGTAAGATCGACTTATTCGGACGTTTTTGGTACTATAATACTCTGGAAGGATCCTGCTCCCAATCATATCGACCGGAATTTGCACCGGTCAGCGCAAATCTCGCCCATCGTCGCGATTGACATCGTCGCGCGCTTCAGACGCCATGCCGCGCCGATATAGGACGTCATGCCGCGCCGGTACATGGCTGAAAAATCTGGGTTATGGTACGGCAAGGACCGGGGACTCGGTTCGAGGCACGAAACCGATCAGGGGAGAGCGTTCATGTTCATTCGTACTAAGTTGTTGTCACAGGCCGCAGTCGGCATTGCCATTGCAGGCGCGGTTGCCTTGGCGCCCGCGCAGGCGCAGGAGACCGTGAAGATCGGCCTGATCCTGCCGATGACCGGTGGGCAGGCGTCGACCGGCAAGCAGATCGACAATGCGGTCAAGCTCTACATGCAGCAGAAGGGCGACACCGTCGCCGGCAAGAAGATCGAAGTCATCCTCAAGGACGACGCCGCGGTTCCCGACAACACCAAGCGCCTGGCGCAGGAACTGATCGTCAACGACAAGGTCAGTTTCATCGCCGGATTCGGCGTCACTCCCGCCGCACTGGCGGCGGCGCCGCTGGCAACGCAAGCGAAGATACCGGAAATCGTGATGGCGGCCGGCACCTCGATCATTACCGAGCGTTCGCCCTATATCGTGCGCACCAGCTTCACGCTGGCGCAATCCTCCACCATCATCGGCGACTGGGCCGCCAAGAACGGTATCAAGAAAGTCGCGACGCTGACATCGGACTACGCCCCTGGTAACGACGCGCTGAATTTCTTCAAGGAGCACTTTACCGCAGGCGGCGGTCAGATCGTCGAAGAGGTCAAGGTGCCGCTGGCCAATCCCGACTTCGCGCCGTTCCTGCAGCGGATGAAGGACTCCAAGCCCGACGCCGTGTTCGTGTTCGTTCCGGCAGGGCAGGGCGGCAACTTCATGAAGCAATATGCCGAGCGCGGGCTCGACAAGAGCGGCATCAAGGTGATCGGACCGGGCGACGTGATGGATGACGACCTCTTAAATGGCATGGGCGACGCGGCACTCGGCACCGTCACCGCGCATTTGTATTCCGCCGCGCACCCATCCGCGATGAACAAGGATTTCGTCGCCGCCTACAAGAAGGCCTTCGGTACCCGCCCGGGCTTCATGGCCGTGAGCGGCTATGACGGCATCCATCTGATCTATGAGGCGCTGAAAAAGACCGGCGGCAAGACCGACGGCGACGCGCTCGTCGAAGCCATGAAGGGGATGAAGTGGGAAAGCCCGCGCGGCCCGATCTCGATCGATCCGGAGACCCGCGACATCGTGCAGAACATCTACATCCGCAAGGTCGAGAAGGTCGACGGCGAGCTCTACAACGTCGAATTCCAGACCTTCGAGGCCGTCAAGGACGCCGGCAAGACGAAGAAGTGAGGTTGCACGACGTGGAGAGCGCGGCGTTCTGCCTCGGACCCTCCACGTCATGCCCGGCCAAAGCAGTCAAGCTTGCGCAGACTGCGTAAACTTGTCAGCGATGCCGGGCATCCACGTCTTTCTTTGAGATAATTCGTAAGGGAAGACGTGGATGGCCGGGACAAGCCCGGCCATGATGATGTAGTCACTCTCATGTCGCTATTTGTATTCCGCTAATCTTCGGCTAAGCCCGCATCATGACCACGCTGTTCACCATCCTGTTCGACGGCGTTGCCTACGGCATGCTGCTGTTCGTGCTCGCCTGCGGATTGGCGGTCACGCTCGGACTCATGAACTTCGTCAACCTCGCGCATGGCGCCTTCGCCATGACGGGCGGCTACGTCTGCGCGGTGCTGGTCAATGAATCCGGCTGGCCGTTCTTCGCGGCGCTGCCGCTGGCGTTTGTCGCAAGCGCGCTAATCGGCGCGGTGCTTGAGCGCTCGCTGTACCGTCACCTCTATAACCGCAGCCATCTCGATCAGGTGCTGTTCAGCGTCGGTCTCGTCTTCATGTCGGTGGCGGCGGTCGATTACGTCATGGGATCGTCGCGGATTTTCATCAAGCTTCCGGCTGCGCTCGAGGGGCAGATCGATTTCTTCGGCGTCGGCATCGGCCGCTACCGGCTGATGATCATCGTGATCTGCGGATTGCTGACCGCGGCACTGCAACTGGTATTGGCGCGGACGCGGTTTGGCAGCCGGCTGCGAGCGGCGGTGGACGATCCACGCGCCGCCAGCGGGCTCGGCATCAACGTACCGCAGGTGTTTGCATTCACCTTTGCATTCGGCTGCGGTCTGGCCGGTCTCGGCGGCGCCCTCAGCGCGGAGATTCTCGGGCTCGATCCGTATTTTCCGCTGAAATTCATGATCTACTTCTTGATCGTGGTGACGGTCGGCGGTTCCTCCAGCATCACCGGGCCGTTTCTCGCATCCCTGCTGCTCGGCATCGGCGACGTCGCCGGCAAATACTACGTGCCGAAGCTGGGGCCGTTCGTGATCTACACCATCATGATCGTGATCCTGATCTGGCGTCCGAACGGCCTGTTCGGCCGCGCTGCCACCCGTTGACGCTGATATGACCGCGCAAGCCGACGTCGGACACCACGCCGGGCAGCACGGGCGCTGGCACTGGAGCGAAGCCGCGTTCTGGATTCTGGCGCTGTCCTGCGCGTACCTGTTTCCCTCCCGCTATCTCATCATGACGGACATCGTGCGGCTGGCACTGTTCGCGCTGTCGCTCGATCTGATCCTCGGCTACGCCGGTATCGTTTCCCTCGGCCACGCGGCATTCTTCGGCATCGGCGCCTATTCCGCCGGGCTGCTCGCGTTGCACGGCGTCGTCACCGAGCCCGTGCTGGCGCTGGTTGTTGCCGGCCTCGTCGCCATGGCGGTCGGCTTTCTCACCAGTTTCCTGGTGATAAGGGGTGTCGACCTGACCCGCCTCATGGTGACGCTGGGGATCGCCTTGCTGCTGGAGGCGCTGGCGGAGCGCTTTTCCGACATCACCGGCGGCACCGACGGGCTGCAAGGCATCGAGATGCAGCCGATCCTGGGCCTGTTTGCTTTCGACATGTTCGGCAAGGTCGGCTTCTTCTACTGCCTTGCCGTGCTGTTTGTATTATTCCTGCTGGCGCGACGGATCGTGCACTCGCCGTTCGGCCTGTCGCTGCGCGCCATCCGTAACAATCCGCTGCGCGCGGCGGCGATCGGCATCCCCGTCAACCGGCGCCTGATCGCGGTTTACACGCTGGCAGCATTCTATGCTGGGATCGCCGGCGCGCTGTTCACCCAGACCACGGCGCTCGCCTCGCTCGACGTGTTTTCGTTCGAACGTTCGGCGGATCTGATGCTGGTGCTGGTAATCGGCGGTACCGGCTATCTCTATGGCGGATTGATCGGCGCCGTCGTGTTCAGAATGCTGCAGGAGTTTTTTTCCAATCTCACGCCGCAATACTGGCAGTTCTGGATCGGCCTCGTGCTGGTGGTGATCGTGCTGGTCGGCCGCCAGCGCATGCATCGCTGGGCGCTGTGGGCGCCGAACCTGATCATCAGGCAGCTCGGCGGGCGAAAAGCCATCGTTGGCGTTCCCGAAAGCGACGCGCCATGACGTTAGCGCTGGAAACCAAAGGGCTGGAAAAGCAGTTCGACGGGCTCAAGGTCACCCGCGACCTCTCGCTGAGGATCGAGGCCGGCGCGCGCCACGCCCTGATCGGCCCGAACGGCGCCGGCAAGACCACCGTCATCAATCTGCTGACCGGCGTGCTCAAGCCCAATGCCGGGCGTATCCTGCTTGAAGGCAACGACATCACGGACTTGCCGGTGCATACGCGGGTGCTGCGCGGGCTGTCGCGCACCTTCCAGATCAATCAGCTCTACGCCGATCTGACGCCGCTCGAGACCATTGGTTTGGTGGTCTCCGAACGGCTCGGCCGCGGCGGCGACTGGTGGCGCCGGATGGGCACGCGCGACGACGTCAATAGCGAGATCGCCGAGAATCTCGCGCGCTTCCATCTGCTCGATGTGATGAACGACCTGACGGCGACGTTATCCTACGGCAAGCAGCGCCTGCTGGAGATCGCGGTCGCCATTGCGGCCAAGCCGCGTGTGTTGCTGCTCGACGAACCCGCCGCCGGCGTTCCAGAAAGCGAACGCCACGATATACTCGCCGCCGTGGCCGCACTGCCGCGGGACGTCACCGTGCTGCTGATCGAGCACGACATGGATCTGGTGTTCTCATTCGCCGACCGCATTTCGGTGCTGGTCAACGGCGCGCTGCTCGTCGAAGGTCCGCCGGACGAGGTGGCGCGCGATCCCAGGGTCAAGGCGGTTTATCTTGGCGAGGCCGCCGATGCCTGATCTCCTGTGCATCGAAGGCTTGCGCGCCGGCTACGGCGAAGCGGTGGTATTGCCCAATATGTCGCTGCGCCTTGCGGAAAGCCAGGTGCTGGCGCTACTCGGCCGCAACGGCACCGGCAAAACCACGCTGATCAATTCGATTGTCGGGGTCACCCGCCGTTTCGGGGGCACCGTCACCCTTGGCGGGCGGGATATCACGCAGATGCGGCCGGACCAGCGGGCGCGGGCAGGCATCGGCTGGGTGCCGCAAGAGCGCAACATCTTCCGCTCTCTGACAGTGGAAGAAAACATGACCGCGGTGGCGCAGCCGGGACCTTGGACGGTGGCAAAAGTCTACGAGATGTTTCCGCGGCTGAAAGAGCGCCGCAGCAATTTCGGCAACCAGCTCTCCGGCGGCGAGCAGCAGATGCTGGCGATCGGCCGCGCGCTCACGCTCAATCCGCAGGTGCTGCTGCTGGACGAGCCGACCGAGGGTCTGGCCCCGATCATCGTCGAGGAACTGCTTGGGGCGATCGGCACCATCACCCGCGCCGGCGGCATCTGTTCCATCATTGTCGAGCAGAATGCGCAAAAGATTCTGGGGCTAGCCGACCGCGTTGTGATATTGGAGCGCGGCGCGATCGTTCACGATGCGGCGAGCGCCGCCTTAAAAGCCGATCCCGCGGTGCTCGAACGCTTTCTCGGCGTCGCGGGGGCTGCGGCACACTAGTTTGTTTTGACGCGTTTTCACGCGAACCGGTATCCACTTCGCTTGAAAACGCTCTAATTCTGGGGAGTGAGACCATGCAGAGAACCAAAGCCCCTTTCCGCGCCGACGAAGTCGGCAGCCTGTTGCGACCGCCGCGCATCAAGGAGGCGCGCGCTAGACTGGAGAAGGGCGAGATATCGGCCGACGATCTGCGCAAGGTCGAGGACGTGGAGATCGAAAAGGTCGTGCACAAGCAGGCGTCGATCGGGCTGAGGCTCGCGACCGACGGCGAATTCCGCCGCTCGTGGTGGCATTTCGACTTTCTCGCGAAGCTCACCGGCTGCGAACTGTTTCACCCCGAGGAGGGCATCCAGTTCGCGGGCATCCAGACCCGGCATGACGCGGTGCGCGTGATCGGCAAGCTCAATTTCCCCGACGATCATCCGATGCTGGCGCATTTCAAGTTCCTGAAGAAACAGTGTGAGATCGCGCACGTGATGCCGAAGATGACGATCCCGTCGCCGGCGGTGTTGCACTTCCGCGGCGGCAGCAAGTCGATCTCGAAGCAGGTCTATCCTGATATCGAGGTGTTCTTCGAGGACCTCGCGAAAACCTATCGCAAGGCGGTAAAGGCGTTCTACGACGCCGGCTGCCGCTATCTGCAACTCGACGACACGGTGTGGGCCTATCTCTGCTCGCAGGATGAACTCAACAAGATACGCGCGCGGGGCGAGGACGCCGACAATCTGCAGGAGGTTTACGCCCGCGTGATCAATTATGCGATCGCCGAGCGGCCGGCCGACATGACCATCACCACGCATGTCTGCCGCGGCAATTTCCGCTCCACTTGGATTTCGTCCGGCGGCTATGAACCGGTGGCGGAGACCATGCTGGCCGGCACCAATTACGACGGCTATTTCCTCGAATATGATTCCGAGCGCGCCGGCGGCTTCGAGCCGCTGCGGTATCTGCCGAAGGGCAACAAAATCGTGGTGGTCGGCGTCATCACTTCGAAGACCGGCCAACTCGAGAAGAAGGACGACATCAAGCGGCGGTTGGAGGAAGCGTCCAAATTCGTGGCGCTGGATCAGCTCGCGCTATCGCCGCAATGCGGCTTCGCGTCCACCGAAGAAGGCAATATCCTCACCGAGGAAGAGCAGTGGGCCAAGCTGAAGCTCGCAGTCGATGTCGCCAACGAGGTGTGGGGGAAGTAGAGGGCCTCACTCACTTCTCCGCCAGATACACCTCGCCGAGCAGGGAGGAGTTCGACCACGGCACCTGCTTTTTTCTGGTCGCGGCGACGACTTCGGCGCACGCGCGTCAGCATCTGCTGCACTTCCAGTCCCGGCGTGCCGATGTGGCGCGATAGCGCCGCCGAGAATGGGCTGTTGGCGCCTTCGTCGTCGAGCGCCACCTGTCCGGGCGCGGTCGCGAACGCGATCAGCGTTCCCGCACCAAGCGTCGCGTCCGAGCCCAGCGCCGCCAATCCCGATCCGGCTTCGATAGCGCGGTTCGGTGCTGCGGAGGCGACCTGCTGCGCCCGCATTCCCCCGGTGGGCAGATGATGGTAGGACACCCGCGCAATCCGCCGCTGCCCACCAGCCTGGCCCAAACTTTTCGCCCGATGAAAAACGATCAAATCCTGAGCCAGATCTCCGAATTCTGCCGCCAAGCCGATATGGCGGAGTCGACCTTCGGCCGCCGCGCCGTCAACGACGGCAAGCTGGTGCACCGGCTGCGCGAGGGCAAGCGCATCACCATCGACACCCTCGACCGCATCCAGGCCTATATCGCCGCCTCGATGCCCGGCGGGGTGCCGCCGCAGCGCGGCCTTGAGGTCCCGCCCGAGAAGCGCGATCCTCGCGGCAATTTTCGGTTTTTCGAGAATCGGCAGAAATACCTGCTGTTCGTCCATACCTGCAGCGAAAAGCGGGTGATCGCGGAGCGGGTGGCGCTGGAGCTCGGCAGCATCCATCCCCGCCCCCCCGCGCTGCGGGTGTTCGACGCCGGCGTGGGCGACGGCACCGTGCTGGCGCGGGTGATGCGGTCGATGCACGGCCGCTTCCCCCATATGCCGTTCTATATCGCCGGCAAGGAGCTCAGCCTTGAGGATGTCCGGCTGACGCTGGACAAGGTGCCGGACCGGCTGTTCGAGCATCCGGCGACCGTTTTTGTTCTCACCAACATGTATTACGCCGAAGCGCCCTGGCTGACCCCGACGTCGCCGGCGGCGGCCGCAGGGATGATCTGGCACGAGGTGGCCCTGCGGGGGGCCTCCTCGGGCGAATTCGAGGCCCAGATCGCCGAACTGGGGCCGTTTCTGGAGCAGAACTGGCGGGCCAATGTCAGCCCGCGCTCGGGCATGCCGGTCTATGAGCGGCCGGTCGCCATCGTGCTGTACCGAGAAGACCACCGTTTTTTGCTCGATGCGATCATTCCGCGCGCCGGCCGTTCCGAGGCCAATTTCGACCTGATCATCGCTTCGCAGCCCTATCGGGCCAAATCCTCGGTCAATTTCCGTGCCAAACGCATCATTGCGCCCTTGGCGCGGGCGCTGCGGGCCGGGGGCCGTTTGATCGGAATTCACTCCCACGGGCAGGATCCCGGCATGGAGATTATCCAGGCGGTCTGGCCCAGAGAAAATCCTTTCGCGGTGAGCCGTCATGAGCTATTGCGCGCGGTGAAATACGAGCTGGGTTCGGCCGGGCGCGATCTTAACTTTAATGCCTATGCCGATAACCGCTCGATCTTCCGCTATGATATGGAAGCGCTTCCTAATGAGGTCACCGGATCGATCGGAACCTCGACGGCCTTTGCAGCATGGAACGCGGCGGTGTATGTCGCCCAGATCGAAGACGACCGGTTGACGGAAATGACCCAGAGCGGCCGTTATCTCGATGCCGCCAGAGACGTTCTGCGCAAGCATAACGGGCTCTGGTTCTACGACGAATCCTACGTCATCTCGCGCCGTCGCGACTGACATTTCAGGACACATTTTCGAAAGGACCGCCGAAGTCAGGCGGAAAAGGGGTTGGTTGATGCGCGCGTCTTATCAGTTCACCAGCGAGTCGGTTTCCGAAGGCCATCCGGACAAGGTCTGCGACCGGATTTCCGACGAGATCGTCGATCTGTTCTTCCGCGAAGGCCCGAAGGCGGGAATCGATCCGTGGGCGATCCGCGCCGCGTGCGAAACGCTCGCCACCACCAACAAGGTGGTAATCGCCGGCGAGACCCGCGGGCCCAAATCCGTCACCAACGAACAGATCGAAAGCGTGGTGCGCGCGGCGATCAAGGACATCGGCTACGAGCAGGAAGGGTTTCACTGGAAGACCTGCGACATCGAGATCCTGCTGCATCCGCAATCCGCCGACATCGCGCAGGGCGTCGACGCGCTGCAGCCGGGCACCAACAGGGAAGAAGGCGCGGGCGATCAGGGCATCATGTTCGGTTACGCCACCAACGAGACGCCGGACCTGATGCCGGCGCCGCTCTTTTACGCCCACAAGATTCTGCGGCTGATCTCGGAAGCGCGCCACTCCGGCAAGGAGAAGGTGCTGGGCCCGGACTCCAAGAGCCAGGTCACCGTGCAATATGAGAACGGCAAGCCGGTCGGCGTCACCCAGATCGTGGTTTCGCATCAGCATCTGATCGAGGACATGTCCTCGAAACAGGTGCGCGACTGCGTCGAGCCCTATGTGCGGCAGGCGCTGCCCGCAGGCTGGATCACCGACAAGACCGTATGGCACGTCAATCCGACCGGAAAATTCTTCATCGGCGGCCCGGATGGCGATGCCGGCCTCACCGGCCGCAAGATCATCGTCGATACCTATGGCGGCGCCGCCCCGCATGGCGGCGGCGCGTTCTCCGGCAAGGACCCGACCAAGGTCGACCGCTCCGCGGCCTATGCCGCGCGCTATCTCGCCAAGAACATCGTCGCCGCAGGCCTCGCCGGCCGCTGCACGCTGCAGCTCGCTTACGCTATCGGCGTGGCGCGGCCGCTGTCGATCTATATCGATACCCACGGCACCGGAAACGTGCCCGAGGAGAAGCTCGAGACCGCCGTGGCAGAGGCGATGGATCTGACGCCGCGCGGCATCCGCAAGCATCTCGATCTCAACAAGCCGATCTACGCGCGTACCTCGTCCTATGGCCATTTCGGCCGGACGCCGGACGCCGAGGGCGGCTTCTCGTGGGAGAAGACCGACCTTGCCGACGCGCTAAAGCGCGCAGTGTGATTTCTCGACGTCATTCCGGGATGCGCTGCAAGGCGCAAACCCGGAATCTCTAACATCTGGATTCCGGGTTCGCTCGTTCAGCGCAAAATTGACGCAAAAGACGTCAATTTTGTCGCGGCCCTCGTGCCCCGGAATGACATGCACAGGAACAGGATTCTTTAACATGACCGCCACCGCCAAGAAGCCCGCCTTCACCGACTACATCGTCAAGGACATCTCGCTCGCCGAATTTGGCCGCAAGGAGATCTCGCTGGCCGAGACCGAGATGCCCGGCCTGATGGCGACGCGCGAGGAATACGGCCCGACGCAGCCTTTGAAAGGCGCGCGCATCGCCGGCTCCCTGCACATGACGATCCAGACCGCGGTCTTGATCGAGACGCTGGCGGCGCTCGGCGCCGACATCCGCTGGGTCTCCTGCAACATCTATTCGACCCAGGATCATGCCGCAGCCGCGATCGCGGCGGCCGGCATTCCGGTGTTCGCCGTAAAGGGCGAAAGCCTCACCGAATACTGGGACTACACCGCAAAGCTGTTCGACTGGCATGGCGGTGGCACGCCCAACATGATCCTCGACGACGGCGGCGACGCCACCATGCTGGTGCATCACGGCCTGCGCGCCGAGAACGGCGACGTGAAGTTTCTCGACAAGCCGGGATCAGAAGAAGAGGAAGTCTTCTTCGCGCTGATCAAGAAGCTCTTGAAAGAAAAGGCGAAGGGCTGGTTCGCCGAGATCGCCAAGAACATCAAGGGCGTTTCGGAGGAAACCACGACGGGCGTGCACCGGCTCTACAACATGGAGAAGGAAGGCAAGCTGCTGTTTCCGGCGATCAACGTCAACGACAGCGTGACCAAGTCGAAGTTCGACAATCTCTATGGCTGCCGCGAATCGCTGGTCGACGGCATCCGCCGCGGCACCGACGTGATGATGTCGGGCAAGGTGGCGATGGTCGCGGGCTTTGGCGACGTCGGCAAAGGCTCGGCCGCCTCGCTGCGCCAGGCCGGCTGCCGCGTCATGGTGTCCGAGGTCGATCCGATCTGCGCGCTGCAGGCGGCGATGGAAGGCTATGAAGTCGTCACCATGGAAGACGCGGCACCGCGCGCCGACATCTTCGTCACCGCCACCGGCAACAAGGACATCATCACCATCGAGCACATGCGCGCGATGAAGGATCGCGCCATCGTCTGCAACATCGGCCACTTCGACAACGAGATCCAGATCGCCGGTCTGCGCAATCTGAAATGGACCAACATCAAGCCGCAGGTCGACGAGATCACTTTCGCCGACGGCAAGCGGATGATCCTTTTGTCCGAAGGTCGCCTGGTGAATCTCGGCAACGCCATGGGGCATCCGAGCTTCGTGATGTCGGCGTCGTTCACCAACCAGACGCTGGCGCAGATCGAGCTCTACGCCAACAACAAGAACGGCAAGTACGAGAAGAAGGTCTATGTGCTGCCGAAATCGCTCGATGAAAAGGTGGCGCGGCTGCATCTCGCCAAGATCGGCGTCAAGCTGACAAAACTGCGGCCGGACCAGGCTGAGTATATCGGCGTGAGCGAGCAGGGGCCGTTCAAGCCGGATCATTACCGGTATTGATGATCTGACTCGGTCATTCCGGGATGGTCCGAAGAACCAGACCTCAGAGTGCAACTGCACATCGGGGAATCTCGAGATTCCGGGTTCGCTCGTTGCACTCGCGCCCTCCGACGCGCCAATTGGCGCTTCGGGGAATGACGATATATATCAGCGGCCCCGGAGCGATCCGGGGCTTTCGTTTGTCAGTTGATTTTCCTTGGGCTTGCGCGTTAATCAAACCATGGAGACCACCATGCCATCGGAACATTTCGACGTGCTGATCGTCGGCGCCGGATTGTCCGGCATCGGCGCGGGTTATCACCTGCAGCACAAATGTCCCGGCAAGAGCTACGCCATCCTCGAGGGCCGCGACTGCATCGGGGGCACCTGGGATCTGTTCCGCTATCCAGGCATCCGCTCCGACAGCGACATGTTCACGCTGGGCTACTCGTTCAAGCCATGGACCGAGCCGAAGGCGATTGCCGACGGGCCGCGGATTCTGAACTACGTCCGCGAGACTGCAGCCGATAACGGCATCGACAAGAAGATCCGTTTCAACCATCGGGTCAAGCGGGCGTCGTGGTCGACGCCGGATGCGCGCTGGACCGTGGAGGCCGAACGCGGGCCAGTGGGCGAAGGCGGCACGGAGACCCTGCGGTTCACCTGCAATTTCCTGTTCATGTGCAGCGGCTATTACAAATACGAGGAGGGCTACACGCCGGAATTTTCCGGCTCAAAAGATTTCGCCGGCCGCATCGTGCATCCGCAGAAATGGACCGACGACATCGACTACGCCGGCAAGCGCGTGGTGGTGATCGGCTCGGGCGCCACCGCGGTGACGCTGGTGCCGGAGATGGCCAAGACCGCTGCGCACGTCACCATGCTGCAGCGTTCGCCTACCTATGTGGTTTCGCGTCCGGCGCAGGACCCGGTCGCCAACAAATTGCGGCGCAATCTCCCGGAGAAACTCGCCTATCACTTGATCCGCTGGCGCAATGTGCTGTGGGGGATGTATTTCTTCCAGCTCAGCCGTCGCAAGCCCGCGCGGGTCAAGCAGCTGATCCTCGGCGGCGTCAGGATGGCGCTCGGTCCCGACTACGACATCGCCACCCATTTCACGCCGCGCTACAATCCGTGGGATCAACGGCTGTGTCTGGTGCCCGATGGCGATCTGTTCAACGCGATCAAGGAAAAGCGCGCCTCGGTGGTGACCAACGAAATCGACAGCTTCACGAAAAACGGCATCAAGCTGAAGGACGGCAGCGAGCTCGAGGCCGACATCATCGTCACCGCCACCGGCCTCAACCTGCAGGTGCTCGGCGGCATGGAGGTCAGCGTCGACGGCCGCACGGTCGATTTCGCCAAGACGCTGAACTACAAGGGCATGATGTATTCCGACGTGCCCAACCTGGCGTCGTCGTTCGGCTACACCAATGCGTCGTGGACGCTGAAATGCGACCTGACCTGCGAATATGTCTGCCGCCTGATCAACTACATGGACCGGCATGGCTACAAGCAATGCATGCCGCACAATGTCGATCCGTCGATCACCGAATTGCCGTCGCTGGATTTCTCGTCCGGTTACGTGCAGCGCTCGATCGCGAAAATGCCGAAGCAGGGCTCGAAGCGGCCGTGGCGGCTCTATCAAAACTACGCGCTCGACATCGTCACACTACGCTTCGGCAAGGTCGATGACGGGGTGATGCAGTATTCGTGACGGGCGGGTAGCCGCCGAGGATCTGCGTCCCAACGCCGCTATGCGTTGTTTCACGTATTCGCGCATTTGCGCGAATCGTTCATCGTGCCGAGACGGTTAACGTCGAATTAGTCGGCGAATCCTAAGCTGGGCGGTTGAGTTGAGGCTGCTGACAGCGTGAGGAAGCCCATGGACGCCCAGTGAATTGCCGTCGATACCGTGGTCGCACTGCCGACTGCGATCGTGAGCAAGTGACCGCCTTTATCCGCAGGCTGTATCTCGCCGGCGTGAAGGACCCCAAGCGGTTGACCTTCGAAGGCCTGCAGGCGATGGCGCGGGGCTGACGGCGTGCGGAGCCTCGCTCTTAGTCGGTAAGCCTACGCCGCCGCGGCAATCGATTTCAGGAAACCGTCGATCTCGGCCTGCAGGCTGGTGGTTGAATCAGACAATTGCTTCGCCGATGACAATAGCTGGCTCGATGCCGCGCCGGTCTGGTTGGCGCCCTTGCTGACTTCGGCGATGGTGCCGGCGACCTGCGAGGTGCCATCAGCGGTACGCTGGATATTGCCGGAAATTTCCTGGGTGGCGGCGCCCTGTTCCTCGATCGCCGCCGATATCGCGCTGGTGATCTCGGAAATCTTGCCGATGGTCGCGCTGATCATCTTGATTGAGCGGACCGCCTCCTGCGTCGCGGTCTGCATGCCCGCGATCTGGATGCCGATTTCGTCGGTGGCCTTGGCGGTCTGAGCGGCGAGCGCCTTACCTCCTGTGCGACCACGGCGAAGCCGCGGCCGGCTTCGCCGGCGCGGGCGGCCTCGATCGTGGCGTTGAGCGCGAGTAGATTGGTCTGCTCGGCGACCGAGGTGATCAGCTTGATCACGTCGCCGATCCGGTTGGCGGCCTGCGACAGCGCATTGATGCGCGAGTCGGTTTCATCGGCCTGCTTGACGGCACTGGCGGCGATGTGGTTGGATTCCTAGACCTGCGCCGAAATCTCGCGCACCGAACTGGCAAGTTCTTCGGTCGCCGACGCCACCGAGTGCACGTTGTTGGAGGCATCCTCCGAGGCATTGGCGACCACGGTGGCAAGCCGCGTGGTGTTGCCGGCATTGTCGCTGAGCGCGCGCGCGGTGCTTTCCAATTCGCGTGATGCCGTCGACAACGAAGTGGTGATGGCGCGGAAACGGTCGCTCGCTTCGGCAATGGCGTCCTTGCGAAGCTGACGGTTGGAGCCGAAATAAAACCCGACGAGGTTTTCGGTGTCCATCATGTTGGCCTTGGCGATGGCGTTCAGGATCAATGCCTTCTTGTCGCGCGCGGCCTGCGCGGCCCGTCCGAAGCGCGGAATCTGAACTTCGGTCTCGACCGCCTTCATCAGCTGGTCGGCGACGAACATCAGGCGGCAGCCGACATACCATTGCGGCGCGACGCCGGCGCGCTGATTGAACTCGCAAAAGCGCGCGACCGAACTGGCGTAAGCCGCACCGAAGTCGCAGGCCGCGATCAGGTCCCAGTGATGCAGCTGCATGCGAACAGCCTCCTGCATCGCTCCGTCCCTGAAGATGCCGCAGGCGGGATCTGAGTTTCGGACCTTGTCGTAGAACTGCGCCAGAATGCCCGGCAGCGATTTTGCGAAGAACGGCCGCATTTCGCGTAACGCCGCCCGCATCGGCTCGTCGATCTGAAGCAAGTCGAGGCGGATTGCGTTCCAATCGGGGGTCATCGGCGGCTCCAGCGCAAGCGTCGTGGCGATCCGCCCATATAATGAGCGTATGGTTAACGGACTGAGAATTTCTCCCCGGACGTGCCGATCTCCGGCATCCGGCTCTCCGACTGGCTTCACCGCAAGGCACACGACGGTGCAGTGAGCGGCAGGCGTTCGAGGCGCGTAGTTCTACGCAGAAGTGCGCAAATTCGGACGCAAAAAGGGCCCCGAACGGGGTCCAGGGCCTCGATTTTCGCGTTTGGGCGCGGAGAGCCGGCTATGCCGGTTTGCCGATCGAAACCTTCAGGGTGCCGATGCCGTCGATCCCGCATTCGATCTTGTCGCCGGGCGAGAGCGCGGCGACGCCGGCCGGCGTTCCGGTCATGATGATATCGCCGGCGCCGAGCGTGACCTGCTGCGAGAGCTGCCAGATGATCTCCGGCACGCTCCAGATCAATTCCGTGAGGTCGCCCTTCTGCCGTTCGGTGCCGTTGACCGAGAGCCAGATTTTTCCCTTTGCCGGGTGGCCGATCTTCGAGGCCGGCTGGAGGGCAGAGCAGGGCGCGGAATGGTCGAACGATTTGCCGATCTCCCACGGGCGCTCCTTCTTGCGCGCGGCTTGCTGCAGATCGCGGCGCGTGAGGTCGATGCCAACGCCATAGCCGTAGACATGGTCGAGCGCCTTGTCGGCCGGAATGTTGAGACCGCCGCTCTTCAGCGCCACGATCAATTCGACCTCGTGATGCAAATCCTTGGTCAGCGGCGGGTATGGGATGGTGGCGCCATCCGGTTCGATCATGTCGGCGTGCTTGGCGAAGAAAAACGGCGGCGCCCGCTCGTCATTTCCCATCTCTCTGATGTGCTCGAGATAGTTGCGTCCGACGCACCAGATGCGGCGAACCGGAAATGATTTGGTGTCGCCGGCGACGGCGATCGAGGGCTGCGGAAGGGCGGGAATGACAGAGGATGTGGCGCTCATGAAAGGGTCTCGGCGGGTTTAGGGGCGGAAACTCGGTCGAAGCTTTACGCGGTTGCGCTGATCGGCGCCAGAGTGGGAGGCCCGGCGTCGCGATGTTGCAGGCGGAAGAATGAGGCGTAGCGTCCGCCGCGGCGCAGCAGATCGTCATGCCGCCCGCGCTCGACGATCTCGCCGCCCTCGACCACCAGGATGGCGTCGGCGTGCATGATGGTGTGCAGGCGATGGGCGATGACGATGGTGGTGCGGTTCTGGCAAAGATGTTCGATCGCTTCCTGCACCTGCTTTTCGGATTCCGAATCGAGTGCCGCGGTCGCTTCATCGAGCAGGATGATCGGCGCATCCTTCACCAGCGCGCGGGCGACGGCGACGCGCTGACGCTGGCCGCCGGACAATTGGGTGCCGTGCTCGCCGACCGGCGTATCGTAGCCGAGCGGAAAGCCCATGATGAACTCGTGCGCGCAGGCCGCTTTTGCGGCGGCCACGATCTCGGCTTCGGTCGCGCCGACCTTGCCGAACGCGATGTTCTCGCGAATGGTGTCACGGAACAGATAGACGTCCTGCCCGACATAGGCGGTCTGCTGGCGGAGCGACGCCCGCGACACCCCTGAAATGGACTGCCCGTCGATCAGGATGTCGCCGTCGGTCACGTCATAGAACCGCAGCAGCAGCGCCAGCACCGTCGATTTGCCGCCGCCGGAGGGGCCGACCAGCGCGGTGACTTTTCCGGGCTCGGCGACGAAACTCATGCGGCTGAGTACCGGCTCGTTCGGGCGGTAGGCGAAGTTCACGTCACGCAACTCGACCCGTGCATCGGTCAGTTTCAGTGCCGGCTTGTCGTCTTCGGCGGGCTCGCTGGCCGGGCTGTCGACGATTTCCAGCAGCATGCGCGCGCCGACCAGGCTGCTGTTCAGCTCGATGTTGAGGCGCGCCAGGCGCTTGGCAGGCTCGTAGGCCATCAGGAACGCCGTCAGGAACGAAAAGAACTGACCCGGCGTCGCGCCCATCGCGACCACGCTGTAGCCGCCATACATCAGTCCGCCCGCGACCGCGAAACCGCCCAGGGTTTCCATCAGCGGGCTCGCACGGTTGGAGACCCGCGCCATCTTGTTGGCGTTGCGCTCGACCGCCGCGATGCTGGCGTCGATCCGCTCGCGCATGGTCTCCTCGAGCGTGAATGCCTTGACGGTGCGAATGCCCTGCAGCGATTCCTGCATGGTTTCGAGAATGTCGGCGGTGCCGGTGAACTGGTTGTGCGCGAGGCCCTTGATCCGCTTCACCAGCTTGCGCAGCACCAGCATGGCCGGCGGCGCCACCGCGAAACCGAGCAGCGCCATATACGGATCCTGCATCAGCATGACGCCGACAAGCCCGATCAGCAGCAACAGGTCGCGTCCCAGCGCATTGATCAACAGGTTGAGAACTTGCGTTACGGAATTCGCGCCGGATGTCAGGCGCGCCAGAAATTCGGACGAATGCCGCTCCGAGAAGAAGGCGACGCTTTCGCGCATCAGCTTGGCGAACAGCCTGCGCTGGTTGTTGGCGAGGATTGCGTTGCTGATTTTCGAAAGGATCACCTGGTGACCGTAGGTCGCCGCACCCTTGAGCATGAAGATCAGGACGGTGACCCCCGACAGGATCGCGATGCCGCGCACATCCTTGTCGACATAGGCCTTATTGATGACCTGGCCGAGGATATAGGCCGAGCCGGCGGTCGCGCCCGCCGAGACCGCCATCAGCGCGAACGCCAGCAGATAGCGCCGCCAGTGGGCGGCGCCCTGTTCCGTGACGAGGCGCCGAATCAGGATCGCGGCGCCATAGGGATCGTCAGTGATTTTCTTCGGAAATTCGGTCATCCGCGTTCCATTGACAGCGCTGGGCAGATTTCTCCCGCGCGTCAGGGGCTGCTGCGAAACGACTCCTTGCCCGCTATGTCAGGGTTTTTCAAGCCAAATCAGGGCTTGCGCCGAATGAGATTTTAGGCCGACGCCGCGTGCTGCAGGTCGCCGCTGCGCTCGCGGAGCAATTTCTCTTCCCACGCCAACGCGTGCGCGGCGATGGTCTCGAGATTGTCGTATTGCGGCGTCCAATCCAGCGTCGCGCGAATGCGGCCGGTGTCCGCGATCATGGTCATGATATCGCCGGGCCTGCGCGCGGCGTATTGGACCGCAAAATTGCGCCCGGAGACGCGCCGCACCGCCTCGATGGTTTCGAGCACCGAGTAGCCGCGGCCGTAGCCGCAATTCAGCGTCGCCGAATTGCCGCCGCCACGCAGGTAGGACAGCGCGGCGCGATGCGCCTGCGCAAGATCGCTGACGTGAATGAAATCCCGGATGCAGCTTCCGTCCGGCGTCGGGTAGTCGGTTCCGAACACATCGATCTTGGCGCGCTGTCCGGTTGCCGCCTCGACCGCGATTTTCAAGAGATGGGTCGCGCCCACGGTCGCCAATCCCATGCGCGCCAGCGGATCGGCGCCCGCGACATTGAAGTAGCGCAGCACGACATAGTTCATGCCGTGCGCCGAGGCGACGTCATGCAACATGATTTCGGTCATCAGCTTCGAGGAGCCGTAAGGCGACAGCGGCCGCGTCGGTGCATCTTCGGGAACCGGCACCTGATCCGGATTACCGTACACCGCCGCGGTCGATGAAAAGATGAAGCGGTTGACGCCGCACTTCACTGCCGCGTTCAACAGGCTGCGCGTCGTCATGGTGTTGTTGCGATAATAGGCGAGCGGATCGCGCATCGAATCCGGCACCACCACGGAGGCCGCAAAATGAATGATGCTTTCCACGCTGTGCGTAGCGATGATGCCCTCGACGAGGTTCTCATCGGCGGCATCGCCGATGAATAGTGGAATGCCTTCGGGCAGGAACGCGGAAAAGCCGGTGGACAGGTTGTCGATCACGACGACGCTTTCGCCGGCTTCCGGCAGCGCATGAACCATGTGACTTCCGATATAGCCGGCGCCGCCGGTGACAAGCACAGTCATGAGCTTACCCATCTCCCAATTGCCCGGAACGATGCTATCCGGTGCGCGGTGAAGAGTGGGTTTCGGCACAAACGAACTGGCCACTATGCTTAATGTTGCGTATAGGAAATGCGCGAAACGGAGCCTGACGTGCCGATCGAGAACAATTCCGCAGATAATCTGCAGCTGATCGTGCCGAATCTGCACAGGCGCTATTCGGGCGTCACTGCGACCAACCGCATGGTGGCGCCGAAACTCGCTCAACTATTTCGCGCGGCATGGCTTGGTCCCGATGCGCCCGATGGCATCGCGCAGATCGGGGTAGCGGATCTCTTGAGATTATGGCTGCGCCGCGCGCCGCTGATCTGGCACGCGCGGCGCAACAACGAGATGATCGCAGGCGTGCTGTTGAGGTCGCTGGGCTGGCCGCTGAAACTGGTGTTCACCTCGGCGGCGCAGCGGCACCATACCTGGATCACGCGGTGGCTGATCAACCGGATGGATGCGATCATCGCCACCAGCGACATTTCGGCGTCGTTTCTCAAGCGCCAGGCGACGGTCATTCCGCACGGTGTCGATACCGATCGCTACGCACCGCCGACGAGTCGCGCGGCGGCGTTCGCGGAGGCGGAATTGCCGGGCCGCTACGCGATCGGCTGCTTCGGCCGGGTGCGCGCGCAAAAAGGCAGCGATGTGTTCGTGGACGCGATGTGCAGGCTGCTGCCGCGCTATCCTGACTTTACCGCGGTCATGGTCGGCGCCCTCACAACCGAGCACATGGCGTTTGCGAACGATCTGAAAAAGCGGATCGAGGCCGCGGGTCTGCAATCGCGCATCGTCATAACAGGCGAACTGCCGATCGAGGACGTGCAGCGCTGGTACCAGCGGCTGGCGATCTACGCCTTCACCTCGCGCAACGAAGGTTTCGGTCTGACGCTGATCGAGGCGATGTCGGCGGGCGCGGCGCTGGTGGCGTCGCGCGCGGGGGCTGCCGAGCTCGTGGTCGAGGATGGCGTGACTGGCGTGCTGACGCCGCCCGGCGACGTCGATGCGCTTGTCGTCGCACTGGAGCCGCTGATGCGCGATGTTGCCTCGGCGGCAGCGATGGGCGAGCGAGCGCGCGCGAGGGTGCTGGAAAAATTCAGTCTGGATGCGGAAGCAGACCGGATCGCCGAAGTCTATCGTGCGCTCGTTTGAGCCATCGCTTTCGCCACAAATGCGTCGAGGTCGCCGCCTGTGAACAGGAAGCCTGGCAGTCCCGCCGCTTCCGCCGCTTCGATATCGGTCGGTCGGTCGCCA
>Ga0208355_1000141_pt1 | contig 35523 bp, 31 predicted proteins | sample NGESurdeep072012_6_FD_184458 | JGI IMG/M metagenome (GOLD analysis project Ga0208355, IMG submission 184458) | Arctic peat soil microbial communities from Barrow, Alaska - NGEE Surface sample 210-3 deep-072012 (SPAdes) | ecosystem: Environmental > Terrestrial > Soil > Wetlands > Peat ... | reverse complement strand
AGCAGCGCACCGCTTCGCGCTACGCTGCATCCGCGGAACGGCACCTCGCTAATGTGCCTCGTCCCAATTATTGGCGGCGCGGGCGTCGACATGCAGCGGCACCGAGAGCAGCACCGCCGGGAACGGCGCGTCCTGCATGGTGTGCTGCACCACCGGCAGCGTTGCGGCTACCTCGTCGTCGGGCACCTCGAAGATCAGTTCGTCGTGCACCTGCAGCAGCATCTGCGCCGAGAGATTCTTCTCGGCCAAAGCGTCTTCCATCCGGATCATGGCGCGGCGGATGATGTCGGCGGCGGTGCCCTGCAATCGCGCGTTGATCGCGGCGCGCTCGTTGAAGGACCGGATCGAGGCGTTGCTGGCCTTGATGTCGGGATAATGGCATTTCCGGCCGAACAGGGTCTCGACATAGCCATGGGCGCGGCAGAAATCCCGCGTCTCGTCCATGTAGGCGCGGATGCCGGGGAAGCGTTCGAAATATTTCTTGATGTAGGCGGAGGCTTCTTCGCGGGGAATGCCGAGCTGGTTGGCGAGGCCGAACGCCGAGATGCCGTAGATGATGCCGAAATTGATCGCTTTCGCGCGGCGGCGCACCTCGCCCGGCATGTCCTTGACCGGAACGCCGAACATTTCCGACGCGGTCATGGCGTGAATGTCGAGCCCGTCGCGGAACGCCTGCTTCAGCACGGCAATGTCGGCGATCTCCGCCAGCAGCCGCAATTCAATTTGAGAATAATCCGCCGACACCAGCTTGTGGCCGGGCGACGCGATAAAGGCGCGGCGAATTTTCCGGCCGTCCTCGGTGCGCACCGGAATGTTCTGCAGGTTCGGCTCGTTCGACGACAGCCGCCCGGTGGTGGTCGCTGCCAGCGCATAGGTGGTGTGGACGCGATGGGTCTGCGGATGCACATAGGTCGGCAGCGCGTCGGTATAGGTCGATTTCAGTTTTGAAACTTGTCGCCATTCCAGAATCTTCTTCGGAAATTCGTGACCCTGCTCGGCGAGTTCATCGAGAATCTGCGCCGAGGTCGACCACGCGCCGGTCTTGGTCTTGCTGCCACCGGGCAATCCCATCTTGCCGAAGATGATGTCGCCAAGTTGCTTCGGGCTGCCGACATTGATCGGCTCGCCCGCGATCTCCTGAATCTCGGCTTCGACGCGCGCGGCGGTCTGGGCGAACTCGCCGGATAGACGCGACAGCACTTGGCGGTCGATCGAGATGCCGCGCCGCTCCATCCGCGCCAGCACGCCGATCAGCGGCCGCTCCAGCGTCTCATAGACTGACGTCATGCGCTCGGCGACGAGGCGAGGCTTGAGCACCCGCCACAACCGCAGGATCACATCGGCATCCTCGGCTGAATATGCCGCCGCCCTGTCGATCGCGACCTGATCGAAGGTGAGCTTGGCTTTGCCGCTGCCGGTCACCTCGCCGTGACTCATGTTGGCGTGGCCAAGCCATGTTTCGGCGAGTGCATCGAGCCCATGCGCGTTGCGGCCGGCGTCGAGCGCATAGGACATCAGCTGCGCGTCGTCATGATTGCGAATCGTCACACCATGCTGCGCGAACATCACGGCGTTGAACTTGATGTTGAAACCGATCTTCAGGATGCCCGGCGATTCCAGGAGCGGGCGCAGCGCCTCGAGCGCGTCGCTCGCCCCGATCTGGTCCGGCGCGAGGCCGGCGGCGAACAGGCCGGCGCCATCGCCTGACTGTTTGTGGCTGAGCGGGACATAACAGGCGTCGTTGGGCCCGAGCGCCAGCGCAATGCCGCACATCTCCGCCTGCATCGGATCGATCGACGTCGCCTTGGCATCGATGGCAACGTGGCCGACATCGTGCACCCGCGCGATCCAGGCGTTGAGCTCCTCGAGGCTGCGGACGGTCTGGTACTTGCTGCGATCGACCGGCGTCTTGCGCGCCGCTTCGGCGCGCGCGGCGGCAAGGGCCTGGGGAGTGAGAACGACGTTCGATTTATCGGATTTGTCCGGACCTCTCGCGATGCTGGACGCGCTTCCTCTGCCGCTGGCGGGGGAGGGCGCGTCTTGATCCGCAAAAAGGTCGCCTCCCGCCGCGCGCGGGGGAGGTGGAGAAGAACCAGCCGATCGGCCACTCGCCCCGCTGCTGTTCTTCTCATCCGCTTCCACATCCGCCGGATCGATCTGCGAATACTCGGCGACGCGGCGGGTCAGTGTGGAAAATTCCATCGCTTTCAAGAACGCAATCAGCTTGCGCGCGTCGGGCTCGTGCACCGCGAGTTCGTCGAGCGGCACGTCGAGCTTGACCTTGTCGTCGAGCAAAACAAGTTGCCGCGAGATCCGCGCCTTTTCGGCATTCTCGATCAGCGCCTCGCGCCGCTTCGGCTGCTTGATCTCGCCGGCGCGCTTGAGCAGCGTCTCCAGGTCGCCATATTCGACGATCAATTGCGCCGCGGTCTTGACACCGATCCCGGGGACGCCCGGCACGTTGTCGGTCGAATCCCCTGCCAGCGCCTGCACCTCAACCACCTTTTCCGGCGGCACGCCGAACTTCTCGATCACTTCCGCAATTCCGATGCGGCGGTCCTTCATGGTGTCGTACATGGTCACCTTGTCGGTGACGAGCTGCATTAGGTCCTTGTCCGAGGAGACGATGGTAGCAGTGGCGCCGCGCTCGCCGGCCTCGCGTGCGTAAGTCGCGATCAGATCGTCGGCCTCGAAGCCACCTTGCTCGAGGCAGGGCAGGTCGAACGCACGCACAGCCTCGCGGATCAGCGCAAATTGCGGCATCAGATCGTCCGGCGCCGGCGGCCGGTGCGCCTTGTAGTCGGGGTAGAGCTTGTTGCGAAAGGTGACTTCCGATTTGTCGAAGATGATGGCGAGATGGGTCGGCCGGTTGTCCGGCGGCATTTCGCGCAGCAGCTTCCACAGCATGTTGCAGAAGCCGAGCACGGCATTGACCTGCAGCCCGTCGGATTTGCGGTTCAGCGGCGGCAGCGCGTGATAAGCGCGGAAAATATAGGAGGAGCCGTCGACCAGAAAGACGTGGTCGTCTTTCGCGGGGGCTTTGACGGCAACGGGTTTCGCGGCGGCTTTTTCGGATGTTTTCGGCATGGCCGCAACTTAAGGATTTTTGCGGCGATTGACAGCCTTCGGCGCGGGATGTGCCGTGATTTTTGCTGTCCGCTGAGGACCCCGGAATGGGTTGCATCGGCGGCTGTTCCATGACCCCCTGCGGCAAACGGGGTGGACCCGAAAGGACGGAACCATGACAGCGCAACTCGACATGCTGATGGAGAAGCTGCGGGAGGTTCAGGCCGAGATCGAGGCCGAACTGGCAAAGCGGCGGGAGGAACTGCGCTTCCACCTCGAAAACCGCAGGATTGTGTTTGAGAAAGAGGTGCTGCGGATCCACCGGGAGATCAGGACGCGGGTGTCGCGCTATCTCATCGAAGCCAATCCGCTGATCATACTGACCGCGCCGGTGATCTATTCGCTGATCGTCCCGATTGCGCTGCTCGACATCTGGGTCATGGCGTATCAGGCGATCTGCTTTCCGATCTACAAGATTCCGAAAGTGCGCCGCCGCGATTACCTTGTGTTCGACCGCCACCATCTCGCCTATCTCAACGTCATCGAAAAGATCAACTGCGCCTATTGCTCCTACGCCAATGGCGCGGTGGCGTTTATGCGCGAGGTGGCGTCGCGCACCGAGCGCCCGCGCCAGCAGCGTGCCCAGGGTGACGATGGCGCAAGCGCCCGAAAGCCCGAGCATCAACGAGACCAGCGGCGATTCGCTGAAGCCCGATGCAACCAGGCCGCCATTGATGAGCGCCCAGAGCGCCAGTCCCGCAAGCGCCAGTGCAGGCCGTGCCCGCGCGGCCGGACAGCGCGAATACATATTCCGCGAACAGATACCCGGAATAGAAATAGACGAAGCGCGCGCAAAATTCGTCGATCACGGTCCAGCCGGTCGCGATATGCGCCGTCTCCAGCAACGCCGCGACGCCCCAGATCGCCAGCGACGGCATTTTGCGGGTCGCCTTGGTAACCACGAAGAACACTGGCAGCAGATAGATGAACCACAGCGTGCCGAACGGCTCGATGAAGGATTCAAGATACATCAAGCCGACATGGGCCCAGCTCGTTTCGGCGGCGAAAGAGGGCGCCTTGAAGCCGAACTGGATCGTCACCCACAGCACGTAGAAATAGGCGAAGTGCACCACCTTGCGGTCGAGATAGGTGCGCCAGTCGCGGTCGATCACGACCGACAGGAACAGGCCGGAGATCAGGAAGAAATCCGGCATCCGGAACGGCTTTGCGAACGCGACCAGCAGATGCATGAAGCCGGTCTGGCCTGCCGCCGCCTCGACGCCCAGCACCGAATGCATCATCACAACCATGACGATGCAGATGCCTTTGGCGTAGTCCACCCAGTCGACCCGCTGGGAATGCTCGGTGACGGCAGATGTGCCGTTTGGTGTCATCGGTGTCCCTTTTCGGCGCGGGAAGGCCGCATCATCGGCCTGATCGGTTTCATTCTCCTTTATTCATACAAATGACATGCCGGTTTCCCGCGCTTTGCGGTTTCCCCTTTGCCGGAAAATGCTCTAAGACCCGCCCACAAAATTAGGCTGGACGTTAACCATTATCGAGGGGTTCCTGGATGCGCATCGCCATGATCGGCACAGGCTATGTGGGGCTGGTGTCCGGCGCCTGTTTCGCGGATTTCGGCCACCAGGTCACCTGCGTCGACAAGGACGGCGACAAGATCGCGGCGCTGCGCCGGGGTGAAATCCCGATTTTTGAGCCCGGTCTCGATGCGCTGGTTGCTTCCAATGTAAAGGCCGGGCGGCTGGATTTTGCCACGGATCTCGCCGCGCCGGTCGCCGCGGCCGACGCGGTGTTTATTGCGGTCGGCACGCCGTCGCGACGCGGCGACGGCCACGCCGATCTGACCTACGTTCATACCGCGGCGCGCGAGATCGCCGCGGCGGTGGTGGGGTTCACGGTTGTCGTCACCAAATCGACCGTGCCGGTCGGCACCGGCGACGAAGTCGAGCGGTTGATCCATGAAACCAATCCGTCGGCCGACGTGGTGGTGGCCTCCAATCCGGAGTTTTTGCGCGAGGGCGCCGCGATCCGCGACTTCAAGTTTCCGGACCGCATCGTGATCGGGACGTCGGATGAACGCGCGCGCAAAGTGCTCGGCGATATCTACCGGCCGTTGTCGCTCAATCAGGCACCGCTGATGTTTACAGCGCGGCGCACCGCGGAGTTGATCAAATACGCCGCCAATGCGTTCCTCGCCACCAAGATCACCTTCATCAACGAGATCGCCGATCTCGCCGAAAAAGTCGGCGCCGATGTGCAGGAAGTCGCGCGCGGCATCGGGCTCGACAATCGCATCGGCCCGAAGTTCCTGCATGCCGGACCGGGCTTCGGCGGCTCGTGTTTCCCCAAGGACACCCGCGCGCTGGCGAAGATCGCGCTGGATCATGACGTGCCGCTGCGAATCGTCGAGGCGGTGCTGGCGGTCAACGATAACCGCAAGCGCGCGATGGCGCGCAAGGTTGCAGGCGCGGCCGGCGGCAGCCTGCGCGGCAAGACCATCGCCGTGCTCGGCCTCACCTTCAAGCCCGATACCGACGACATGCGCGAGGCGCCGTCGATACCGCTGGTGACCGGGTTGCTCGACATGGGCGCGAAGGTACGCGCGCACGACCCGGTCGGGATGGAGCAGGCGCGCCGCGAATTGCCTGATATCGAATATTGCGACGATCCTTACGCCTGCGTGCGCGGCGCGGACGCGATGGTGGTGGTGACCGAGTGGGTGCAATACCGCACGCTCGATCTTGAACGCCTAAAGCGCGAGATGGCGCAGCCCGTGGTGGTCGATCTGCGCAACATTTATCGCCCGGAAGACATGGTGGCGCTCGGCTTCACCTACGAAAGCGTCGGCCGCCCGCCCGACCCGCGGAACTGATGCAAGTCTTGCTGTCATGCCCCGCGCATGCGGGGTATCCAGTACTCCCGGTCTTTGTGATCAGTAATGCCAGCGTTTACTGAATCACCCGCCTTCGCGGGTGATGACGGAACAGAGATTTTGCCCCGCACCTTCGACACCCCTCTTCCGATCGACGCGGTGCTGGACGAACTGGCGCGCACACTCGCGGCCAACAACGCCGCCGTGCTGGTGGCGCCGCCCGGCGCCGGCAAGACCACGCGGGTGCCGCTGGCGCTGCTCGATGCGCCGTGGGTGAAAAACAGGAAAATCATCGTGCTGGAGCCGCGGCGGATCGCGGCCCGCGCCAGCGCCGAGCGTATGGCGCATACAATCGGAGAACGCGTCGGCGAGACCGTCGGCTACCGGGTCCGGTTCGGCTCGAAGGTGTCGCGCGCGACGCGGATCGAAGTGGTCACCGAGGGAATTTTCTCGCGGCAGATTCTCGACGACCCGGAATTGTCAGGCGTCGCCGCGGTGCTGTTCGACGAATTCCACGAGCGCTCGCTCGATGCCGATCTCGGCCTGGCGCTGGCGCGCGACGCGCAAGTGGGCTTGCGCGAAGATCTGCGTATCCTCGTGATGTCGGCAACCCTCGACGGTGCGCGAGTGGCAAAACTGCTCGGCGACGCGCCCGTCATCGCCAGCGAGGGTCGCGCCTTTCCGGTCGATACGCGCTATCTCGGCAGAAGAGCGGATGCGCCGCTGGAGCGGCAGATGGCGGAAGCGATCGCGATGGCGCTGCGCGCCGATCCGGGCTCGGTATTGGCATTTCTGCCGGGTGCGGCGGAAATTCGCCGTACCCAGAACTTTCTCAGCGAGCGGGTCCACGATGCCTCTATCGAGATCGTGCCGCTGTTCGGCGCACTCGACGCCGCGGCGCAGGACCGCGCCATCGCGCCGGCGCCGAAAGGCCACCGCAAGGTCGTGCTGGCGACATCGATCGCGGAAACGTCGCTGACCATCGAAGGCGTTCGCATCGTCGTCGACTCCGGCGTGGCGCGGGTACCGCGCTATGAGCCTGACATCGGCCTGACGCGGCTGGAAACCGTGCGCGCCTCGCGCGCCGCGGTCGACCAGCGCCGCGGCCGTGCCGGCCGCACCGAGCCCGGTGTTTGTTACCGGCTGTGGGATGAGCCGCAGACCGCGTCGCTTGCGGCCTATACCCAACCCGAAATTCTCAGCGCCGATCTTTCCTCGCTGGTGCTCGACGTTGCGCAATGGGGGGTAAGCGATCCCTCGACGCTGGCTTTTCTCGATTCGCCGCCGGCTCCCGCACTGAAGGAGGCGCGCAGCCTGCTGCGCGAACTCGGCGCGCTCGACGCCGATGGCCGGATCACGGCGGAAGGCAAGAGCCTGCGCGAACTGGCGCTGCCGCCGCGGCTGGCGCGGATGATCGTGGATTCGCATCGTCTGGGCGCAGGCAGGGAGGCCGCGGAAATTGCCGCTGTTCTCACCGAGCGCGGCCTCGGCGGCGACAGCGTTGATCTCGATACCAGGCTCGATCAATTCCGCCGCGATCGCTCGCAACGCGCCAGCAGCGCGCGCAGTCTGGCGCAGCGCTGGGCGTCGCAGGTGGCTGCGGCGGAAGGTCCGCTTCCTGCTCCCTCCCCCCTTGCGGGGGAGGGTCGGGGAGGGGGGTCCACAACGGCGGTTTCTCCCGAAGCTACCCCCACCCTCAAGTCCTCCCCGCAAGGGGGAGGGGAGCAGAGAGGCTCCCGCCCGATTGAAGGAGAATTCTCCACCGGCGTGATGCTCGCGTTTGCATTTCCAGACCGGGTCGCGCGCAATCGCGGCAATGGCAGCTTCGTGCTCGCCAACGGGCGCGGCGCGGCGGTGGACCAGACTTCCGCGCTGGCGCGCGCGCCCTATATCGCGGTCGCCGAATTGACGGGTACCGCCGCCAACGGACGCATCCTGCTGGCGGCGCCGATCACGGTAGCCGACATCGAGCAGCGCTTCGCCGACCAGATCGACACCGCGGAGGAGGTTTCGTTCGATCGCAGCGCGATGGCGCTGCGGGCGCGCCGCAAGAAAACACTGCACGCGATCACACTGTCGGAGGCGCCGATGGCGCTGTCGCCCTCAGTGGAGACCGCGCGAGTGCTGGCCGAAGGGCTGATCGCCTCCGGCGCCGACAGGTTGCCGTGGTCGAAACCAGCAAAGCAGTGGCGCGATCGCGTGATGTTCCTGCGCGCCGCCGAGGGGGAGCCTTGGCCTGACTTATCTGATGACGCGCTCGCGGCGCAACGCGAGAAATGGCTGGTTCCGGCGCTCTACGACAAGACTTCGCTGAAGGAGTTTTCGACCCAGGATCTGTCGGATGCATTGGCGACGCTGCTGCCCTGGGAATTGCGCGCGCGGCTGGAGCGCGAAGCGCCGACGCATTTCGAGGCGCCGACCGGCACCATGCTTGCGATCGACTACGAGGCGGAGCAGGGGCCGACCATTGCAGTCAGGTTGCAGGAATTGTTCGGGCTCAACACCCATCCGTCGATTGCGAAAGGCGCGGTGCCGCTGGTGCTGGAGTTATTGTCGCCGGCGCACCGGCCGGTGCAGGTGACGCGCGACCTGCCTGGCTTCTGGCGTGGCAGCTATGCGGCGGTACGCTCCGATCTGCGCGGGCGTTATCCGAGACATCTCTGGCCGGAGGATCCGGCCAGCGCGCTGCCGACCCGGCGGGTGAAGCCGCGGGGAACGTGAGGGCAAGCCCCCGTTAACACTTTGCTCATCCTTTTTGCCAAAATGGCAGCCCTTGCTCCCGCAATTAGTCGCGGCTTCGCGGCTGTCGTGGTGATATTGCGGGTCCTCTGATCGAGTGTGGCGTGATGCGTAACATAATGATTTTTGCCGCGTTGATGGTCGGCCTCGGCACCCTCATGGCGCAGATGGCGGACAAGATGACGGCGACGCCCGCGCTCGCCAATACCGTCTCCCGAAAGGCTGCCCCGGTCGAGACATCAGAGCAGAGCGGCTTTCGCAGCCTCAGCATCCCGCGCGACGCCCGCGGTCATTTCCTGACCGAAGGCCGGATCGACGGCCAGCGCATCGGCTTCATGGTCGACACCGGCGCATCGGTGATCGCGCTAAACGAAACTTCCGCGGCGCGGTTCGGTCTGCGCCCGTCCCGCGGCGATTACAACGCCGCGGTCACGACCGCCAACGGCACCATCAAGGCGGCGCGCACGCGGCTTGCCATGGTCGATATCGGCGGACTCGTGGTGCGCGACGTCGATGCCATGGTGCTGCCCGACGAAGCGCTGTCGGAGAACCTGCTCGGCCTGTCGTTCCTGTCGAAGCTGAAGCGCTTCGAATACGCCAACGGCAAGATGGTGCTGGAGCAGTAGCTCCCTCGCTGCCGATCCGCCGCAATCAATCGCCACAAAACGGCTATCCCGCCTTCCGCTGTGCCTGCGTATTCGCTATGGCTGCGGTGCGTTCCTTTCAGCGTTTCCCGACGAGGCCATCTGAATGTTTCCGAAGCCGAAATCCGTGCTGGTTCCCAATACCTATGCCTATGAATCCGAGCCGATGGTGAAGGCGACCGGCTTTCGCGAATACGACGCCCGCTGGCTGTTCGGCAAGGAAATCAACCTGATGGGCATTCAGGCGCTGGGCATGGGGCTCGGCGCGCTGATCGCGGAACTCGGCGCCAGGCAGGAGATCGTTACCGGGCATGATTTCCGGGGCTATTCGGCATCGATCAAATACGCGCTGATTTCGGGGCTGCAGGCCGCGGGCTGCAAGGTCCACGACATCGGCCTGTGCATGACGCCGATGGCGTATTTCGCGCAATTCGATCTCGATGTGCCCTGCGTCGCGATGGTAACGGCGTCGCATAACGACAATGGCTGGACCGGCGTCAAGATGGGCGCCAACCGGCCGCTCACCTTCGGCCCCGACGAGATGAACCGCCTGAAAGAGATCGTGCTCAATGCCGACTTCAAGAACAGAGTGGGCGGTTCGTATCAGTTTCACGAGAATTTCCCCGCGCGCTACATTGCTGACCTGACCAAGCGCCCGAAGCTGAAGCGCAAGCTGAAAGTCGTGGTCGCCTGCGGTAACGGCACCGCGGGCGCGTTCGCGCCGCAGGTGATGGAAGCGATCGGCTGCGAGGTGGTGCCGCTCGACACCGAGCTCGACTACACCTTTCCGAAATACAATCCCAATCCGGAAGACATGGAAATGCTGCACGCCATCCGCGACGCGGTGCTTAAGCACAAGGCCGATGTCGGCCTCGGCTTCGACGGCGACGGCGATCGCTGCGGCGTGGTCGACAATACCGGCGAGGAGATTTTCGCCGACAAGGTCGGCGTGATGCTGGCGCGGGATATGTCCGCCATAACCAAGGACGCGCAGTTCGTGGTCGACGTGAAATCGACCGGGCTGTTCGTCACCGATCCGGTGCTCTCGAGGCAGGGCGCGACAACCACCTACTGGAAGACCGGCCATTCCTACATGAAGCGCCGTACCAACGAACTGGGCGCGCTGGCGGGTTTCGAGAAATCCGGCCACTTCTTCTTCAACGCGCCGCTCGGCCGCGGCTACGACGACGGCCTGATCTCGGCGATCGCGATCTGCGAAATGCTCGATCGCGCGCCCGGCAAGTCGATGGCGGATCTGAAGAACGCGCTGCCGAAGACCTGGTCGTCGCCGACGATGTCGCCGCATTGCTCCGACGAAGCCAAATACGGCATCGTCGAGCGCGTGGTGAAGCATTTCGAGGCGATGCAGAAGAAGAACGAGAAGGTCGTGGGACAGCCGATCCGCGATCTCGTCACCGTCAATGGCGTGCGGGTCACGGTCGAGGATGGCAGCTGGGGCCTGGTGCGGGCCTCCTCCAACAAGCCGGAACTGGTTGTCGTGGTCGAGAGCCCGGTCAGCGAGCAGCGGATGCGCGACCTGTTCGAGGCAATGGATTCGGTGCTGCGCACCCATCCCGAGGTCGGCGAATATAATCAGAAGATTTGAGGTTATTGCCTCTCTCTGAAAGGGAGAGGTCGATTTGCGTCAGCAAATCGGGTGAGGGTCGTTGCAGATCCGCCACCCCAACCCTCCCCCTTTCAGGGGGAGGGAGAAAATAATCACGCCGCCGGCACCGGCAGTGCGGTGACCGACTTGATCTTCTCCATCGCAAAACGCGACGTGACATTCTTCAGCGGCACCGCGCCGATCAGCTTCTTGTAAAACACGTCGTAGCTTTGCATGTCCGCGACCACGACGCGCAGCATGTAATCGACGTCGCCCGCCATCCGATAAAACTCCATCACCTCGGGCATCGCGCTGACGGCATCGGCGAATTTTCGAAGCCAGGCCTCGGAATGATCGGCGCTCTCCACCGACACAAAAACCGAAATGCCGAGCCCGATCTTGTTCTGGTCGACCAGTGCGACCCGGCGCAGGATCACCCCGTCGGCTTCCAGCCGCTGGATTCGCTTCCAGCACGGTGTCGATGACAGGCCCACCCGGTCGCCGATCTCGGCGACGGACAGGGAAGCGTCTTCCTGAAGCACCGTCAGAATTTTACGGTCGATGGCGTCGAGGCGGCGGTTGGGCTCGTTGATTTGAACGGCAAGATCGGTCATGAGAAGAACTTTGTTCCATTTACGAGGCAGATAGCTCTCATATATAGAAGATTCTTCTAAGACAAGTCCTATTGGTTGGTCCTGGCAGCGCGGGCCGTCTGGCCATGGCTCAAAAGCTCTTCTACTTCAGCACGTTGCGGGGCGGCAAAAGCACCACCGAAGCGGGTGCATTTCAGGGCTGCGGCGGCGGAGGCGAATCGCAGCGCGCTTGGAATATCCTGGTTTTCGGTGATGGCGAGCGCGAACGCGCCGTGGAACACGTCGCCGGCGCCCAGGGTATCCACGGTATGCACCGGGAAGGCCGGCGTCTTCTGCAGAATGCCCTGCTCGTCGAGCCAGATCGTGCCTTTCGGCCCGCGCGTCCCCGCCAGGAACGACGGCGTCAGCTTCGCGATCTTTTTCAGCGCCTGGCCGTCGTCGGTGACATCGGCGGTCTCCTGCAGCGGCTCGCTCGAGAACACCAGATGGGAAGATACGGTGAGCAACCCTTCCCGCAGCGACATCGCGCGGTCGACGTCCACAACCACGGGGATGCCGCGCCGGCGCGCCTCGGCGCACAAATCGGTGCAGAATTCCGCGCAGCGGCTCTCGGTGAGGATGGCGGCGCAATCCTCCAGGAGCATCTCGGTGCTGGGCAGGTGGACCTTCCAAAGCTCCGGATCGCGGAAGGTAACGATGGTGCGCTCGCCGCTAGGATCGACCATGACGGTCGAGATCGGCGTCACAAGTCCCGGCATATGTACGATGTGTTTGGTCTCGATGCCCTCATGGGCGAGCTTTTCGAAGATAAAGCGGCTCGATGTTTCGCGGGCGTCGCCCATCGGGCCGCAGATTGAGGCGCGGCCGCCGAGGCGGACAATTCCGATCGCAGCGTTGAGCGCGTTGCCGCCGCAGATCTCGTCGAAATGGGTGGCGTTCTCCTTGGAGCCGCGCGCGGGAACGCCGCTGACGCGAAACGTCAGGTCACGCACCGGTATGCCGACGCAGAGGATGCGCGGAGGGATTTTCGGCGCGGCGGCGTGAAAGTTCATCGGCTCGTCCATCACGTCCGTCCTGCCATCTGACGGAACCGGACACTCACTGTTAATCGACGAGCCATGATCGGGTTCCAGCTATGCGCGCGTGCCCAGGTCTATCTGCAGCCAGCGGTCGACCAGATGGTGGGCAATGGCAAACGGATGCGGCCCGGCGAGGCCATCTGGATGTTCCCGCTTCAGCATCAGGGTCGCTTCGGCACGGTCGAACCAGCGCGCGTCTTCCAGTTCCGCGCGGTCGACAACGATGTCCTCCGTGGTGGCGCGCGCGGTGCATCCGATCATCAGGGATGATGGATAGGGCCAGGGCTGCGTCATGTAGTAATTCACGTCGGTGCAGCGAATTCCGGATTCCTCGAAGATTTCACGGCGGACTGCGTCCTCGATGGTCTCAGCGGCTTCGACGAACCCGGCGAGACACGACCACATTCCGGTCGGAAATTGCTTCTGCCGGCCCAGCAGGCATTTGTCGCCTGATGTCACCAGCATGATCACGACGGGGTCGGTGCGCGGAAAATGCTCGGCCTTGCAATTGGGGCAGTCGCGCTTCCAGCCGCCTTCCTTCATCGCCGTGCGGGTCCCGCAATTGGCGCAGTAGCCGTGGCGCTGATGCCAGCTCACCATCGATTTCGCCATTGCGATCGCCGAGAGCTGGTCGGGCGGCACCGCGCCCTGCATCGCCATGCCGCGCAGTTCGGTAACGGCGACATCGTCGCGGGTCAGCAAGCTTTCCACCGCCGCAGCCGAAATGCCCATGCCGAACACCGCCGCACCTTCGCGCAGGCCCAGGAAGATCGTGCCGGGATTGGCGCCGAATTTCAGCGCTTCGTCGATGCTCAGCAGCGCGCGCGGGCCTTCCGCCTCCTGCTTCACCACCAGCGAGTCGCGATGCACCACATAGGCGCGGGCATCGCGGTGCCCTTCCAGCGCCAGCAGTTTCGCATCGTCGCTGCGCAGATGCGCGGCGCGATCGAGAATATTGCTAATGAAGGCCGGCCGCCCCAGTGGAAACGAATCGAATGCTGTCATGAGTTCAACCAAGCCAAATTTTAAGTTCAACCAAGCCAGATTTTACGGCGAAGCGCGCTGATGAAATTCTGGACCTCCTCGGCGTCATGTGCGAGCGGCGGCATCACCCCCCAGACCGGACGCGGCCAGGCGACATCGCTCGTGCGGCGCGCGATCACATGCACGTGCAGTTGCGGCACCAGATTGCCGAGGGCTGCGATATTCAGCTTGTCGCATTTGGTGATTTCTTTCAGCGCGCGCGCGACGCGGCTAATTTCCGTCATCAACTGCGCCTGCTCGACCTCGTCGAGGTCAATAATTTCCACGGCCGCGAGCCGGCGCGGCACCAGCAGCAGCCATGGGTAATGCGCATCCTTGATCACCAGCACCCGGCACAGCGGCAGGTCGCCGATGTCGATGGTGTCTTTTTTGAGCTGTGAATGCAGCGACCAGCCGGGAGCGTCAGAAGGCATGCATGTTCCCTCGTCATGCCCGGCCTTGTGCCGGGCATCCACGTCTTCCTTGGTGTGGAAGAAAGTAAGACGTGGATGGCCGGGACATCTGGCGCGAAGACGCGCTTCGCTCTTCTGCCCGGCCATGATGGCAACTAATGCCTTTCAGCGTTTCCGCACAAGTCCCGGAAACCCGCTCCCGCCCCGCTTGCTTTCCGGGGCTTTTGGCCCCAAATAAGGACCGGGAGATTGGCGGTGGACGAGCCACTCGCCAACCGGGTCAGGTCCGGAAGGAAGCAGCCCTAACGAGGTCCGGATCGGGTCGCTCGTCAGTCTCCTACCTGTTTTTTCGAGCGAATCGCGCAAAAAGCGGTGACCCGCCCTGCGCTCCATTGCGCCCCTGTTCCGCAAGCCGGCTTCGAGAGACAATCAATTGCGGATCGATCGATGACCGACGCTGGCGCTCCCTTAATGCCCCCCAACGAGCCGGACAGCGTCCATCAAGGCGGCTTCGACCTCGGCGGCCCGCCGGAGGCCGGCAAACATTATCGCGTGCTGGCGCGCAAATACCGCCCCTCCAGTTTCGACGATTTGATCGGTCAGGACGCCGTGGTCCGTACCGTTTCGAATGCGTTCGAAACCGGGAGGATTCCGCAAGCCTGGATTCTGACCGGGGTGCGCGGCGTCGGAAAAACCACCACGGCGCGGATTCTCGCCCGCGCGCTGAATTACGAACTGCCGGACGGCTCGGTGAAGGGACCGACCATCCACATGCCGGTGCCGGGCGTGCATTGCCAGGCAATCATGGAAAGCCGGCACATGGACGTGCTGGAAATGGACGCCGCATCCCATACCGGCGTCGATGACGTGCGCCAGATCAATGACAGCGTGCGCTATGCGCCGGCCAGCGCGCGCTACAAGGTCTACATCATCGACGAAGTGCACATGCTCTCGACCGCGGCGTTCAACGCGTTCCTGAAGACGCTGGAAGAGCCGCCGGAGCACGCCAAATTCGTGTTCGCCACCACCGAAATCCGAAAAGTGCCGGTAACGGTGCTGTCGCGCTGCCAGCGCTTCGATCTGCGAAGGGTCGATGCCGACGTGCTGATGGCGCACCTCGCCAATATCGCGGCAAAGGAAAACGTCGAGGCAGAGCCGGAGGCGCTCGGCATCCTCGCGCGCGCGGCCGAAGGCTCGGTGCGCGATTCGCTGTCGCTGTTCGATCAGGCGATCGCGCACGCCGCGGGCGTGGTGCGCGCCGACGCCGTGCGGCAGATGCTCGGCCTTGCCGACCGTACAAGGGTAATCGACCTGTTTGATTCGCTTGTTAGCGGCGACATCGCCAGCGCGTTCAGGGAATTCCGCGAACAATATGACACCGGGGCCGATCCGATCGTGGTGCTCTCCGATCTCGCCGAATTCGTCAATTTCGTCACCCGCGTAAAAATCGTGCCGGCGACGGCGGACAATGTCGCATTTGGAGAAACCGAGCGGCTGCGTGCCCGCGACTTCGCCGCAAAACTCTCGATGCGGGTGCTGTCGCGGATGTGGCAGATGCTGCTCAAGGGCATCACCGAGGCGCAGGCCGCGACGCGACCGGCGGCGGCGGCGGAAATGGTGCTGGTGCGTATCGCCTATGTCGCCGATATGCCGACGCCGGACGAGGCGATCAGGACGCTCGAGCAGAATGGCGGCGCGTCGCCGGTCGTCGCAGCAAGCGCGGCGCCACGCAGCGCGCCGGCCTCGACCATGTCGTCGGGTCAGTCGTCACCCGCGCGTGCGGCTTCCGCGCCGAGGGCCGGCGCCGAGGCTTCCGCGCGCCCGCAGATGATCGCACCGGTATCCGACGTGCAGTCCGCGCCGGCGGCGCTCAGGATTGCAGGCTTTCCGGAACTGGTGGCGCTCGCCGGCGAGAAGCGCGATCTCTTGACCAAGGCTGCGCTGGAAGCCGATGTCCGCCTGGTCCGTATCGAAGACGGCCGGCTCGAGGTTGCGCTGGAGCGCAGCGCCGCGCGGACGCTGATCAACGATCTCTCGCGCAAGCTGGAGCAATGGACCGGACGGCGCTGGACCGTGATCGTGTCCAACGATGCGGGACAGCCGACGCTGCGTTCGCAAAACGAAGTGCAGAAAAATCAGCGCGAGCGCGCCGCCGAATCCGATCCCCGGGTGCAGGAGGTGCTGGCGCGATTTCCCGGCGCCAAGGTGGTCGAGGTGCGCAAGCTTGCCCCCGAGCCGCCGGAATCCGATGCTAGCGGTGAAGACCCTGCCGAGGGTTCTGACGGCGACGATCAATAGCGATTTCAAAGGAAGTATTCATGGCTGATTTTCTCGGCATGATGAAGCAGGCGGCACAACTGCAATCGAAGATGCAGGCGATGCAGGACGAACTCGGCCATATCGAGGTCGAGGGCGTTTCGGGCGGCGGCCTTGTCAGCGTGCGCATGACCGCGAAGATGGAGGTGAAGGCGGTCAAGATCGACCCCTCGCTGATGAAAGCTGACGAGCGCGAGATCCTCGAGGACCTGCTGGTCACTGCGCATAACGACGCGCGGCGCAAGGCGGAAGCCGCCATGCAGGAGAAGATGCAGACTCTGACCGGCGGGCTTGGCCTGCCGCCGGGACTGGGCCTCACATAATATGGCTGCTGCCGTCGCCGGTCCAGAAATCGAACGCCTGATCCAGCTGCTGGCGCGGCTGCCGGGGCTCGGCCCGCGTTCGGCGCGGCGCGCGGCGCTGCATCTGATCAAGAAGCGCGAGGCGCTGATGACCCCGCTCTCCGCCGCGCTGCAGGTGGCGATCGACAAGATTCAGGCCTGCAAGACCTGCGGCAATATCGACACCCAAAATCCCTGCACGGTATGCACCGACCTGCGGCGCGACCCGGCGATCATCGTCGTGGTCGCCGACGTCGCCGATCTCTGGGCGCTGGAGCGGGCGCATGCGACCAACGGATATTATCACGTGCTCGGCGCGACGCTGTCGCCGCTCGATGGCGTCGGCCCGCAGGACCTGACCATCGACGCGCTGGTGGCGCGCGCATACGACCCGCGCGTGACGGAAATCATCCTGGCCTTGAATGCGACCGTCGATGGCCAGACCACGGCGCATTACATCACCGACCTCCTGCAGGAGGCGGGTGTCAAGGTGACGCGGCTCGCCCACGGCGTGCCGGTCGGCGGCGAACTCGATTATCTCGATGAAGGCACGCTGTCCGCGGCCATGCGGCAGCGAACGCTGTTTTGAAACTGGAATCAGAGGACAGATGACAAGAAGTGACTTCGGTAAATGTTCCGCGCTGGCCGCGGCTGTTTTGGCGATCGTTGTTGCGGGCGCGTTCGACGCCCAGGCGGAGCAGGCGATCCGGAACGGCGATGTTCTGGCCGGACAACTCAATGCCATGCGCAGCCGCGCCAAGGGCAAGCGCGTCAACACCTTTCAGCTTGTCAGCGGACCGCACCGGCTGCCGCCGCCGAACGGGCTTTGCGGTCTGGAAACCGGACCGGAAACATTTCAGATCGTCACCAGCAATGATGCTCAGGCGGCGCAGTTGAAGGGCTTCATCGGCAAGGAAGTCTCGGTGAAGGTCGATGAAGTCGCCTGCGCGCAGGAGGCCGGGCAGATGAGCGAAGCCGTGATCACGAAATGGAGCGTGGTGACGAAGCATTGGCAAAACTGTCGTCGCCCGGCTTGACCGGGCGACCCAGTACGCCGTGACGACAGTGATGAACGAGAATATCGGGATTACTGGATACCCCGCTTTCGCGGGGTATGACGGCGGCTGACGCTTGGTGGGCGCATTGCCCCTGCCGGGTTCGCAATTTAAATCTTCACCGGCTCCAGCATTTCAAAATGCCCGCGCCGCTGCAGCCACGCCAGCAGGATCAGGCTCGGCACCGCGACCACGACGCAGATCGCGAAGAACAGCGGCCAGCCCGTCGCTTTCGCCACGTAGCCCGCGCCCGAGGACAAATAGGTGCGCCCGACAGCGGCGAGGGCCGTGAGCAGCGCGTATTGCGTCGCGGTGTGCAGCGGATTCTTGCACAGCGCCGACAGGTAGGCGACGAAGATCACAGTGCCGATGGCGCTGGTGAAATTCTCCGCTGATATGGCGAATGCCAGCGCCCATTGATTGACGCCGGCCAGCGCCAGCCACGAGAATGACAGATTGGCCACGGCCTGCAACATGCCGCCGATCCACAGGCTCGCGGCCAGCGAATAGCGTCGTGCGATAAATCCGCCGGCGAAGCCGCCGATCAAGGTCGCGGCGAGGCCGACGCCCTTGACGATGGCGGCATAGTCGTTGCGGGTGAAGCCGAGGTCGATCACGAACGGCGCGGTCATGGTGCCGGAAAACGCGTCGGTGAACTTGTAGAGCACCACGAAGGCGAGCGCCGCCCAGGCATCCCTGCGGACGAGAAATTCGGAGAATGCGCCGATCGCGGCATGCATCACACGCGAGAACGCGCTGTCGGCGCTCGTCGCGGCCTCCGCGCGCGCCGATTGCTCGGGCTCGGTGGCTGATAGCGCCGTGACGGTGCCGATCAGCACCATCGCCGCCATCACCACATAGCCCCACATCCATGCCGAGGAGCGCGCGATGCCGGTGCCTTCGAACGCACTCACCATGAACAGCGCGCCCGCGGTCGAGACCAGCATGCCGATGCGGTAGGCCGCGACATAGGACGCCATGCCGGCGGCCTGCTCGCTTTCGGGCAGACTTTCGACGCGAAAGGCATCGACCACAATGTCCTGCGTCGATGACATCGCCGCCACCAACAGCGCGCCGAGCGCCACGAACAGCGGCGAGCGCGCCGGGTCGGTCAGCGCCAGCAGCAGGATCGCGCCGATCAGCAGCAATTGCGAGACCACCAGCCAGCCGCGCCGGCGGCCGAATTTGTGGGTGAAGAACGGCACATGCAGTGCATCGACCAGCGGCGCCCAGAGAAATTTCAGCGTGTAGGGCGTGCCGACCAGCGCGAACAGGCCGATGGTGCCGAGATCGACGCCGGATTCGCGCATCCACACCAGCAGCGTCGAACCGGACAGCGCCAGCGGCAGACCTGAGGAAAAGCCGAGCAGCATAACGATCAGCACCCGCCGCTGCAGATACACCGCCAGCCCTTCGCGCCAGGAGGGGCGGGGAGCGGTGTCCGGCTTCGGTGCAGTCGATGTTTCGGGCAGGCGGTCAGGCGCGCTGGTCATGCCGCAGTGCTAGCAGATTCGGCTAAAAAAGACTGTCGTCGCCCGGCTTGACCGGGCGACCCAGTATCCCAGAGGCCTATCCGTTACTGCCAGCAATCTCGGGATAAAGATCATTCCAGTTGGGATTGTCTTTTTCGATCAACGAGATTTTTCAGGCGCGCGGCCATTTCTTCAGCCGCTTTTCGCGGTGGATAGCCTGTTCGACCTGGTCGAAACATTCGAAATAAACCAGCCGCGTCACACCGTGTCGCTTGGTAAAGCTCTCAGCGATCTTCAATTTGTGCTCGGCGACGCGGCGAATGAGGTCATTGGTCACGCCGATGTAAAGCGTGCCGCCGATGCGGCTGGCGAGGATGTAGACGTAGAAGCTGCGTGCTCCCATCGGCCGTCTCTGGAATACTAGGTCGCCCGGTCAAGCCGGGCGATGACAGTTTGGTGTATCGCCCTTCCCGGGCGTTACTACCACCGAAGGAAGCCCTACTCCCCCGCCTGCAGCTTGCGCGGCAGCGGAAACAGCTCGGGCGCGCCTGCTTTGACGATGTGCGGAGGCTCGGCGGGTACATCGCCCTTGCTGAAATCCAGCTCCTCGATCCGCCCGGCGCGCTTTTCAATCTTGTCGGCGGAAATCAGGATCTGCCGGACATCCTCATTGGCGTCGCCGAAATGCTTCTGCAGCTTCAGCACGCGATCGCGCAGCCGGTTGAGATCGTCGCCGAGGTTGAGCACCTCGGTGCGAATCTGGTCGGCGGCGTCGCGCATCCGCGCGTCCTTGAGGATCTGCTGCATCACCTGGATCGCCAGCATCAGCAGCGATGGCGACACCAGCACCACGCGGGCGCGATAGGCCTTCTGGATCACGTCGTCAAAACCGTCGTGAATTTCGGCATAGACCGATTCCGACGGCACGAACATCAGCGCGGTATCCTGGGTTTCGCCGGCGATCAGGTATTTTTCGGCGATGTCGCTGACATGCTTCATCACGTCGGCGCGCAGCCGTTGCGTGGCGAATTTCCTTTCCTCATCCGTGCGCGCGTCGTGCAGCGCGGTCACAGCCTCCAGCGGGAATTTCGCGTCGATGCACAGCGGCCGCTGGTCCGGCAGGAACACCACGCAATCCGGCCGCTTGCCGGTGGATAGCGTGAACTGGAATTCGTAGGAACCCTTGGGCATGCCGTCCTGGACGATGGATTCCATCCGCGCCTGACCGAACGCGCCGCGCGATTGTTTGTTGGCCAAAACATCGCGCAGCGTGGTCACCTGCGAAGTAAGGTCGGTGAGGTTCTTGTGGGCGCTGTCGATGATGCCGAGCCGCTCATGCAGCACGCTCAGGCTTTCCATGGTGTTGCGCGTGGTCTGCTCCATCGATTGGCCGACGCGATGGGTCACCGTGTCAAGCCGCTCGTTGACGGCGCGCGCCATGTCGGCCTGGCGGCCGGCCAGCGCCTGCCCCATCGCATCGACGCGGCCGCTGGCTTCGCTCTGGGCGCGGAGCATTTCGCTTAAGCGTTCTTCAAGTTCGTCGGCGCGAATGGTCTGCGCCATCGCCAGTTCGGCGCCGCGCCGGCCGGATCGTGCGATCACGATGGCGATGATCAAGAGCAATGTGAGCGCCAGGGCGCCAAAGCCGACCAGGGCAGTACCGGTGCGGACCGGCAGGTCGCCGATCGTGAAAAGAATCTCGTTCATGCCGTCCTTGTAGCCGATTCGGCCTTGAACGCGAACGAAGAGGGAACATTTATTTTATAGTGAATACCGGGTTAATTTTCGTGGTTAATGATCCCTTAAGATTCGTGGTTAAGGACGCCTTAACGGGCGGCGAGGCGCGGATTGACCCCGGCAAATCAGCAGCTTAAATCGCCCGCCATGGCCATTCGCGAAATCATCATCCTGCCGGACAAGCAGTTGCGGCTTGTCTCCAAGTCGATCGAAAAAGTCACAGCGGAGGTGCGCAGGCTCGCCGACGACATGTTCGAGACCATGTACGCCGCGCCCGGGATCGGGCTCGCGGCGATCCAGGTGGCGCAGCCGCTCCGGCTGATCACGATGGATCTCGCCAAAAGGGACGAAGACGGCGAGAGCAAGCCGCGGCCCCGCGTCTTCATCAATCCGGAAATTCTGTCGTCGTCGGAAGAAACCTCGGTTTACGAGGAAGGCTGCCTGTCGATCCCGGAATATTACGAGGAAGTGGAGCGGCCGGCGCAGGTGCGGGTGCGCTTCACCGATCTCGACGGCAAGGTGCACGAGGAAGATGCCGAGGGCCTGTTCGCTACCTGCATCCAGCACGAGATCGATCATCTCAACGGCGTGCTGTTCGTGGATTATCTGTCGAAGCTGAAGCGCGACCGCGTGCTGAAGAAGTTTGCCAAAGCCGCCAAGCGCGCGGCGGAGTAGATTAGCAGCCGGTCGCAAATTTTCTCGTCATGGCCGGCTCGTCCCGGCCATCCACGTCTTGGTTTCGGTAAAGAAAGACGTGGATGCCCGCGACAAGCGCGGGCATGACGGATAGAAACATCGCACTTTCTCAGGACACATCTCTAACATGCCACTTCGCTTGATCTTCATGGGCACGCCGGATTTCGCGGTGCCGACGCTGCTGGAGCTGTTGGCCCATGGCCATGAGATCGCCGTTGTCTACACCCGCGCGGCCAGGCCCGCCGGGCGCGGCATGAAGCTGCAGCCCACTCCGGTGGAGCAGGAGGCGCGGCGGCTCGGCATTCCCGTGCTGACGCCGGCGACCCTGAAGACACCGGAAGCGGCAGACGAATTTCGCGCCCACAATGCGGAAGCGGCCGTGGTCGTCGCCTATGGCATGATCCTGCCGCAGGCCATTCTCGATACCCCAAAGCTCGGCTGCTTCAACCTGCACGCGTCGCTGCTGCCGCGCTGGCGCGGGGCCGCACCGATCAACCGCGCCATCATGGCCGGCGATGCCGAGACCGGCGTGATGGTGATGAAAATGGATGCCGGCCTCGATACCGGCGATGTGGCGATGGCCGAGCGCATGGCGATTTCGGATGCGATGACCGCGGCCGATCTGCACGACGCACTGGCGCGGCTCGGCGGCGACCTGATGGTCCGCGCGATCGGCGCGCTGGAACGCGGCAGACTGCAACTTACCAAACAAAGCGACGAAGGCGTGACCTACGCCGCGAAAATCGAGAAGACCGAGGCGCGGATCGACTGGAACAAGCCTGCGCACACCGTATTGCGCCATATTCACGGGCTGTCGCCGTTTCCCGGCGCCTGGTGCGAGATCGCAATCGAAGGCGAGCAGCTGCGCGTCAAAGTCCTGCGCTGCGCAATGGCCGATGGCTCAGGTGCGCCAGGCGATGTGCTCGACGATCATCTCGCGGTTGCCTGCAAGCAAGGCGCAATCCGGATTCTTGAACTGCAGCGCGCCGGCAGGCAGCCGATGAAGGCGGAGGAGTTTCTGCGCGGCACGCCGCTGAAGCCGCCGATGCGGCTCGCATAGCACTATCATACCCCGCGCAGGCGGGGTATCCAGTACGCCGCGGCATTTGAAATTGAACCGAGACGACGTCTCGGAATACTGGATCATCCGCTTTCGCGGATGATGACGGCCCAACTGGATCGATATGCCCCGCTACAAGCTGACAATCGAATATGACGGCGCGCCGTTCTGCGGCTGGCAGATCCAGGACAATGGCGCCTCGGTGCAGGGCGCGCTGGAAACCGCGGTCAAGGCGATCTGCGGCGAGCACGTTCGCGTTCATGGCGCAGGCCGCACCGACGCCGGCGTGCATGCGCTGGGCCAGGTCGCGCATTGCGACATTGCCAAACATTTTGTGCCGGGCCGCTTCCGCGACGGCCTGAATGCGCATCTGCGGCCGCATCCGATCGGCGTGCTGTCGGCGGAAATCGTGCCGGACACATTCGAGGCGCGTTTCTCCGCGAAACGACGGAATTATCTCTATCGCATCGCCAATCGCCGCGCCAATCTGGCGCTCGACATTGGCCACGCCTGGCGGCTGCCGCGACCACTCGATACGGACGCGATGCATCAGGCCGCGCAGCGATTGGTCGGCAAGCACGACTTCACCACGTTTCGCGACACCGAATGCCAGTCGAAATCGCCGGAGAAAACCCTCGACCAGCTCGACGTCATCAGGGAGGGCGACGCCGTCAACATCGTGACCTCGGCGCGCTCGTTCCTGCACAGCCAGGTCCGCTCGATGGTCGGCTCATTGGTGTGGGTCGGCGAGGGCCGCTGGAGCGCCGACGATTTGCAGAATGCGCTTCATGCCCGCAGCCGCGCCGCCTGCGGCCCGGTCGCGCCGCCGGACGGGCTGTACCTGGTTCGCGTGGATTATTGAGCGGTCAATGCCTTCACCGCATCCCAGAACAGGTCCTGTCCCTCGGCGACGTTGGCGGTCCAGTGCTCGGCGTCGAAGTCATTGGCATCGCCGGTGATGAACTTGAACGCGCGCCAGGGGATAGAGTGGCGCTGGCAGACATGGGCGATCGCAAACAATTCCATGTCGACGATGTCGATGCCGTTTTCGCTGAGCCACGGATCGCTCGACGTGGCGAAGCTGTCGCCGGTGCCGCAGGTGACGTTGCCAAAACCTGAGGAAAGCCGGTCGAGGGCGGGCGAGAACGGCGTGCTTCCGCGCGGCGCCAGCGGCATCGCCATCATGTCGCGCTGCACGACATGAGCTACTTCGACGAGCCCATGCAGCTTCTCGCTGATTTTCCCGGCGGTGCTGTAATTGATCACCAGCGACGGCCGCAGCACCAGCAGCGCCAGCGTCGCGGCGCTCGCCGCGTTCACCTTGCCGACCCCGCTATAGATCACCTCGACACCCTCCGGCGCGCGCGCCTTGTCAAGTTCGTCGTCGATCGCGGTGAGAACGAGGATCCTGCCTGTCATGCGAAATACCGATCCAGCACGCCGCGATAGATTTTGGTCAGCTTCTCAAGGTCAGCGACCGGCGTACGCTCGTCGATCTGGTGCATGGTCTGGCCGACCAGGCCGAACTCGATCACCGGACAATAGCTGGCGATAAAGCGCGCATCCGAGGTGCCGCCGCTGGTGCTCAACTCCGGCCTGCGGCCGGTGACCTCCTCGATCGCCGCCACCGCGAGATCGGTGAAGGCGCCGGGCTTTGTCACGAACACATTCGAATTCGATGGCTCCCATACGATCCGCGCGCGAACGCGATTGCCGGCCGCTTTCGTCATGCGCTGCTCGACCAGGGTCCGCAGCGTTTCCTGGGTGTGATGATCGTTGAATCGAATGTTGAATTTGGCGCGCGCCTGCGCCGGGATCACATTGTTGGCGGTATTGCCGACATCCACCGAGGTAAATTCGAGGTTCGAGGCCTGGAATTGGGCGCTGCCATGATCGAGCGGCTCGTCGCTGAGCGCCAGGATCAGCCTTGATATATCCGGCACCGGGTTCGCGGCGCGCTGCGGATAGGCGACGTGGCCCTGGACGCCGTCGACGTACAGCGTGCCCGACTGTGAGCCGCGGCGGCCGACCTTGATGCAATCGCCGAGCTCCTCGACATTGCTGGGCTCGCCCAGCACGCAGTGGTCGAATTTCTCGCCGCGCGCCGCCGCCCACTGCAATAGCTTGACGGTGCCGTTGACGGAGATGTCCTCCTCGTCGCCGGTGATCAAAAACGAGATCGAGCCTTTGCCGTCTTCCCTGGCCTTGCCGCCATGGGCGGCGAGATGGTCGAGCACGGCCGCGACGCTGCAGGCGATGCCGCCCTTCATGTCGACGGCGCCGCGGCCATACAGAAAGCCGTCCTTCACGTCGCCCGAGAACGCGCCATGGGTCCAGGCGGCTTCATCGCCCGGCGGCACCACGTCGGTATGTCCGGCAAAGGTGATGTGCGGAGCGCTGTTGCCGATGCGGGCATAGAGGTTGTCGATATCGGCGGTGCCGAGCTCGCCGAAGGTGACGCGGTGCACCTCGAAGCCGGCACCTTTAAGGATGTTTTCGAGCACGCCGAGCGCGCCGGCGTCGGCCGGGGTTACCGAAGGGCAGCGGACGAGATCGCGGGCGATGGAAAGGGCGGAGGGAGCATCAGTCATGCCCCCGCTTAACATGAGGTCCCGGCGATGGGCCAGCGCTGTGGGGAACAAATTCCAGCTCGCCAAGCTGCTTCCAGCGCGGACCCGTGCTGGCCCGGCGCCAGCCGATCGGGGCCGAACCGGTTAGGCCCTTTCGTTCCTCTCAAGCAGAAAAGTTCGACAAAGCACCAGACGCTCAAACCGAAACTGAGGTGCCGCCCGCAGTCCGGTAGATTGGTCGCAGCCGGCGTATTTTGGTTCGAAACTAGTCCCGCAGCAGCTCGTTGATGCTGGTCTTGGCGCGGGTGCGCTCGTCGACGCGCTTGACGATGACAGCGCAGGCGGTGGAGGGGCCGGGCTGGCCGTTCTTCAGCGGCCGGCCCGGCAGCGCGCCCGGCACCACCACGGCATATTCCGGGACCTCGCCGATAAAAATCTCGCCGGTGTCGCGATCGATGATCTTGGTGGAGGCGCCGAGGAACACGCCCATCGCCAGCACCGCGCCCTTGCGCACGATCACGCCTTCGGCAACTTCCGAGCGCGCGCCGATAAAGCAATCGTCCTCGACGATGACGGGTTCGGCCTGCAGCGGCTCCAGCACGCCGCCGATGCCGACGCCGCCGGAAATATGCACGCGCTTGCCGATCTGCGCGCAGGAGCCCACCGTGGACCAGGTATCGATCATGGTGCTTTCATCGACATAGGCGCCGAGATTGACGAAGGACGGCATCAACACGACATTTTTGGCGATGAAGGCCGAGCGGCGGACGATGGCGCCCGGCACCGCGCGAAAGCCCGCATCGCGAAACCGGTTCTCGCCCCAGCCGTCGAATTTCGAGGGCACCTTGTCCCACCACGACGCCCTTCCGGGGCCGCCGGAAATCGCGCTCATGTCGTTGAGGCGAAACGACAGCAGCACCGCCTTCTTCAGCCACTGATTGACTTTCCACTTGCCGCCGGCCTCGCGCTCGGCGACGCGCGCCTCGCCCCTGTCGAGCAGATCGAGCGCGTGATCCACCGCGTCGCGGACTTCGCCCTTGGTCGCGGTAGAGATGCCGTCGCGTGCATCGAACGCGGTGTTGATGGTGGATTCGAGGGCGGACAGAGACATCGTGGTTTCCTTGGAGCGGGATGGATTGCGGCGGCGTTTTGGGAGGCTTTTGTCGGGATTTGGGGAGGGAGAGTCAAGGCGGGGCAGGACGCCCGATCGATTTGCAGCGTCGTCATCCGCGAAAGCGGATGACCCAGTACTCCGTGGCGTAGGAGTACAAGTTCGGACTTCGCGGAATACTGGATACCCCGCTTCCGCGGGGTATGACGGCTGGAGTGGCAGCATGGGCGTGCCCTAAGCCAGCTTCTCCAAAAACACCGTCAGGTCGTCGGTGACATGATCGACATGTTCAGCGTCGCGACCTTCCAGCTCCCAGTCCTCGCGCACGACTTCCTTGCTGCCATCGGGCACCACCAGCACCGTGGTCATGCCGAGCTGGTGCGGCACCACGAGATTGCGCGCCAGATCCTCGAACATCGCCGACATCAGGGGATTGGAATTTCTGATAAGTCTGCGGCGCCGGCTTCGGTTCAAGCTCGGCGGCGATGATGTCGAACACGGCCTCGAAGTGCGCACCGATGCCGAGCCGCTCCAAAACCTTGTCGGCATGCTCGGTCGAGCCGTTGGTCAGGATCAGCTTGCGCCCGGGTAGCTTTGCAATCGCCGCGCCCATGGCAGGGTTCGGCTGCAGCGGCGAATGGTCGATCTGATGCACGTAGGCGAGATAATCGTCGGCGTGCACGCCGTGCTCGGTCATCATGCCGCGCATGGTGGTGCCGTAGCGGCGGTAGTAGTCCTTCTGAATCCGGCGCGCTTCGTCCGCGGAGATCTTGAGCCAGGCGCTGACGAACTCGCCGATCCGGGCATCGACCTGATGCCACAGATTGACGTGATGCGGATACAGCGTGTTGTCGAGATCGAACACCCAGGTGTCGATGCGGTCGAACGAATGCTTCATGACTCTTTCTTCACCTCTCCCATTGGGAGAGGTCGGCGCGCAGCGCCGGGTGCGGGGTTGCAGCCTAATGATAGACCGTACCCCCTCACCCCAGCCCTCTCCCCATGGGAGAGGGAGCGCACAACGCTTCTCGGTGACATTCTGCTCAAGTTCGGAAGTAAGCTATCCATCACGGCATCGCAAAGCGCAGCGTCTTGCCGCCGCTGCTCATGTCGACGGCGGCAAAGCCGGTCGCAGCGAAGCCGCGGGTGCCGCAGTCGCCCTGTTCGTTGGTCTCGAACTTGCTCTCGCGCGTGCAAAGCTGGGTCGTGCCGCCCCAGTTCAGCGGCCTGTCCTTGAACTTGAGGGCGCGGTTTTCGGCATCGACGGCCTCGGCGAAACTGAAGATCTGCCGGGGCTGACCCGTGACATCGGGATGCAGGCATTTACCGGGATCGATGCGATACCAGCCGCGGCTGATCACGGTCTTGCCATCGTCGGTGCCGACGGCGGCCATGATCTTGTGCGGCGTGTCGTTGCACCAGGTCAGTCCGGTGGAGGACGGCGATTGCACCGCATCGATCATGGTCGCGAAAAAATTCGGTGCCTGCACGATATCGGACGTCAGCCCGCGATTTTTCAGGAAAGCCGCCAACGCGGCCTGCGTCTTCGGACCATCGACGCCATCGATCGGCGCCGCGTCGTAGCCCGCGATCACCAGGAGCCGCTGAATGCCGGCAAGCCTGGCCTGTTCGTCATCATATTCGCTGTCCTCGGCAAGATACGCCACCAGATTGCCGTCGTCGGTCGGCGTCGGGGTGATCTGGGTAAAAGGTGCCGGGCTTTGCCCGCTGCGGCACTGCCGCGCCGCGGCGATCACGAAATTGTCGGGCGCGATGCAAAGCGTATCCCCGCCGTTCTGCGGGATCGGCGACGAGCCGTAGACGCCAAGCGCGCGTGCGTTCAGCAGGATACGGTCGGCGGTCAGCGTACCCTGCACGACCATGCGGCACGCTGCGGGATCGATGCGAAACCAGCCGCGCGTCGCGGTGGCGGCCTTGTAGTCGATGCCGATGGCGGCCTCGATCACATAGCTCATGCGGCTGCAGAGCTTTAAGTCGGCGTGGGCTGGCGCGGCACTCAGGAGCAGTGCGATGGCCGGAATAAATCCGGCCATGACGGTTCTCACTTGCGTGGCCGTTTGGGTCATCACTTGTGTATCAGCGTGCCGGTGCCCTGATTGGTGAACAGTTCGAGCAAGACCGCGTGCGGGATCTTGCCGTCGATGATGACCACGCCCTCGACGCCCTGCTCGAGCGCGTAGATGCAGGTTTCGACCTTCGGGATCATGCCGCCGGAAATAGTGCCGTCGGCGATCAGCTTGCGCGCGTCCTTCACCGACAGTTCCGGAATAAGCCTGTTCGACTTGTCGAGCACGCCGGGAACGTCGGTCAGGAGCAGCAGCCGCTTGGCCTTTAGCGCGCCGGCGACCGCGCCGGCAAAGGTGTCGGCGTTGACGTTGAAAGTCTGTCCGGTCCGCGATGTCGCCAGCGGCGCCAGCACCGGGATCAACTCATGGCCGATCAGCTGGTTCAGCAGCGTCAGATCGACCTTTTCGGGTTCGCCGACGAAACCGAGATCGATCACCCTTTCTATGTTCGAATCCGGATCGACCATGGTGCGCGTCGCCTTCGACGCCGTCACCATGTTGCCGTCCTTGCCGCACAGGCCGACCGCCTTGCCGCCGGCTTCGTTGATGTAACCGACCAGCGCCTTGTTGATCGAGCCCGCCAGCACCATTTCGACGATCTCGATGGTCGCGGCGTCGGTGATGCGCAGCCCGGCGGCGAATTCCGATTTGATGCCGAGCCGCTGCAGCATCTGCGCGATCTGCGGTCCGCCGCCGTGCACCACCACCGGATTGATGGCGGTCTGTTCCAGCAGAACGATGTCGCGCGCAAACGCCTTGGCGAGGTCTTCCGCGCCCATGGCATGGCCGCCATATTTGATGACGATGGTTTCCTCGTCATACCGCTGCATGTGCGGCAGCGCCTCGGACAGGATGCGGGCCTGATCGAGCGGACTGATATATGGCGCGTCGGTCATGAAACGGGTCTCGTGGTCAGCAGGGTGGGGCGGGTTCTATCTGATTGGCGGGCACGGCGCAAAGCTTGTCCGCCGCGGTTTCAGGAGACACGCCGCGGCCATGCCGCGGCCACCGCGAGCGCCAGCCAGCTCACGATCAGAAGCGTGCCGCCAGTCGGCGCGGCAAGCGGAAACAGGCTGTGGCCGGCATATTGCCGCAGCGTCAGATCGCCGGCGAACAGCGCGGCCGCGATGGCAAAGCCGAATGCCGCAGCGATCCCGATCCGGACATGAATGACACTGCGTTCGGCCAAGGCCACGACCGCGAGCACCGCGGTGGAGTGAAACAGCAGCATCGAGGAAGCCGAGGCCAGCCGCGCCGCGTCGGGTTGATGCGCGGAGGCCGCCGCCAGGATGACGCCGTCGGCGCCCATGACGCCGGCCAGAATGATCAGAATGCGCAGACTGCGAGACCCGATCATCGGCTGCGCTCCCCGAGCAGACGCACCATGGCGGCGCGCAATTCCGGTATCCCGGCGCCGGTGCGCGAGGATGTCACCAAAATTTCAGGAAAGGCGGCGGGATGTTTGGCGAGCGCGGCCGCGGTGGCGGCGGTGCGCGCTTCCAGCTCGCCAGGCTTCACCTGATCGGCCTTGGTGAGGACGACCTGATAGCTCACCGCTGATTTGTCGAGCGTGTTCAGCACGTCGAGATCGACCTCCTTGAAGCCATGCCGGGCGTCGATCAGCAGGTAGACCCGCGCCAGGCTGCTGCGGCCCTGCAGGAATTTGTGGATCAGCGCGGTCCATGACGCGACCTTGGCCTTCGGCGCGGATGCGTAACCGTAACCGGGCATGTCGACCAGCCGGAAGCCGGCATTGTCGGGGCCTTCGAAGAAGATCAATTCCTGGGTGCGGCCCGGCGTATGCGAGGTCCGCGCCAGCGCGTTGCGGCCGGTTAGCGCGTTGATCAGGCTGGATTTTCCGACATTGGAGCGGCCGGCAAATGCGACCTCCATGCCCGCCATCGGCGGCAGCGTTTCGATCGAGGGCGAGGCCCAGAAGAACTGCCAGTCGCCGGCGAACAGTTTTCGCCCTTGTTCGATCAGCTTCGCATCATCGATATCGGTGGTCATGCGAAAGCGTCCCATTCTTCGTCATGGCCGGGCATAGTAGTCTGCCTTGAGCAGACTACGTACACTTGTCTGCGCCCCCGGCCATCCACGTCTTACTTTTCAGCAACCCTCTAAGACGTGGATGCCCGGCACAAGGCCGGGCATGACGATTTAGGGATTCTTGCGTCCTACACCAGGCGTCAGGTTTTCGACTCGACCTTCTTGGAAGCGAACATGGCCCTGAGATTGTCGAACAATTCAACCTTGACGCCATTGCGGCGCATGATGAAGCTTTGCTGCAGCACCGACAGCGTGTTGTTCCACGCCCAGTAGATCACCAGACCCGCGGGGAACCCTGCGAGCATGAAGGTGAAGATCAGCGGCATCCAGTCGAAGATCAACTTCTGGGTCGGGTCCGGCGGCGTCGGATTGAGCTTCATCTGGAACCACATCGTGATGCCCATGATGATCGGCCACACGCCGAGCGCGAGGTAGTGTCCGAACAGCGGCACCGTCGTCGGATCGAATTGAAACAGGCCGAACAGGTTGAACAGATTGGTCGGATCGGGCGCCGACAGATCCTTGATCCAGCCAAAGAACGGCGCGTGGCGCATTTCGATGGTGACGAACAGCACCTTGTAGAGCGAGAAGAACACCGGAATCTGCAGCGCGACCGGAAGACAACCGGCGATCGGGTTGATCTTCTCCTTCTTGTAGATTTCCATCATCTCCTGCTGCTGCTTCACCTTGTCGTCGGGATAGCGTTCCTTCAGCGCGGCCAGTTGCGGCTGCACCGATTTCATCTTCGCCATCGACGCGTAGGATTTGTTGGCAAGCGGGAAGAAGATCAGCTTCACCAGCACCGTCACCAGGAGAATGGCGATGCCGAAATTGCCGACCAGGTGGTAGAAAAAGTCTAGCGCCAGGAACATCGGCTTGGTGATGAAATAGAACCAGCCCCAGTCGATCAGAAGATCGAAGTGATTGAGCGAGAGCTCCTTGTTGTAGCCGCCGAGACTCCCGAGCGGAAAATTGATGCCGACGACCTTGGCTTCCTTGGCGCCGGCGAACAGCCGCGCATTGGCGCTGCCGGTGCCGCCGATCGCGATGGTCTGCGGGTCCTGCAGGTAATCGGTCTGATAGGTCCGCACCGTGCCGACGAGATTGGAGGAGAACCTCGCCTGCAGCTGCGCGTTGGTGTCGGGCAGCAGCGCCGAGGCCCAGTATTTATCGGTGATGCCGAGCCAGCCATTGGTGACCTTGAAGCTGACCGCCTTGGCGTCGTCGATCTTCTTGTAGCCGTATTCCTGCAGGCCCTGGTCGCCGAGATAGCCGACCAGGCCTTCGTGCAGGATGTAGTAGCCCGCGACCTGCGGGGTGCCGTGGCGCGAGATCAGCGCGAACGGATAGAGCGTGACCGGCGCATTGCCGATGTTGGTGACGTCATCCTTGACGCTGAAGAGGTAGCGGTCGTCGATCGAAATCGTGCGCCGGAAGGTGAGACCGTCGCCATTGTCGTATTTCAGCGTCACCGGGCTCGACGGGGTCAGGCTGCCCGAGCCTTCCTGCTGCCACACCGTGTTCTGGTCGGGAATTCTCACCGTCGAGCCGCTGGCTGCGACCCAGCCGAATTCCGCATAATAAGGACTCGCGGTGCCCGAGGGCGAGTACAGCACGATCGCGGGCGATGTCGGATCGACGGTGTCGCGGAATTGCACCAGCGACAGATCGTCGATGCGCGCGCCCTTCAGCGCGATGCTGCCGCTGACGCGCGGGGTGTCGATCTTGACGCGTGGCGTTGCGGCAATGGCGGCTTCGCGGCTGACGACGGGTGCCGCGGAGGCGGGCTGAGTTGTCGCCGGCGCATTGGCCGCCGGCGCCGGCGCAGCACCGGTCTGCGGGGTGGTCGTGGTTCCGGCCTGCGGCGCGGGCTTCACCATCTCGCTCTGGGCCTGCTGCGCGGCGCGCTGCTTCTCCATCTGCGGAAGGTTGAAGAAATATTGCCAGCCGATCAGCACGAGGCCGGACAGAATGACGGCGAGGATGGTATTGCGATTGTCGGTCATCGTTCAGGTCTCGTCATTCAATTCGGTTTGCGGCTTGCGCTAGAGTCTCTTGTCTTGACGCGTTTTCTTTACGCGAACCGGTGTCCACTTCGCTCGAAAACGCTTTAGACGGCTGCCGGTCGAGGCGATGGAGCGCCGCGCGGAGATCGTCGAGCATGGCCGCAAAGTCGCGGTTCAGTGCGGCCCGACGGCCGACTAGCACATAATCACAGTGCGGTCGCATTGATATGACGTCCAGCCGCTTCACCAATTCGCGAAGCCTGCGCCGGATGCGATTGCGCTCGGTTGCAGTGCCGTTTTTCCTGGTAACGGTGAAGCCGACCCGGATCGGGCCGTCATCGTCGCGACGGCGGCTTTGCACCACGAAGGCAGCGCTGTTGACCCGCGCGCCATTGGCAACGGCGAGGAAGTCCGCCCGCTGCCTTAACCGATCCATGATGGAATCTCCGGGAAGCCCGGCTCAGGCGCTCAGACGCTTGCGGCCCCGGGCGCGGCGCGCGGCGAGGACCTTGCGGCCGCCGGTCGTCGCGAGGCGGGCACGGAAGCCGTGACGGCGCTTGCGCACCAGTTTGCTGGGTTGATAAGTCCGCTTCACGGGTCGTTCTCCGCTGACCGGGCAATTTGCCGAGGAATGAGATAAGTCCGGTGATGCTGGCCGGCCCAAAGCGGGCCGTTTCCGGCCCAAATCGAGCCGCCCCGGTCGAACCGGGTCATCGCGGACAGTTGGCGCGGCTTATACGGGAGCGACCTGTTTTCGTCAATGTTGTCGGACGCCGCAATTGACATCCCTCGAAACGGCGCAATTCGAGCGAATATATTGATATTCGCGGTGTTTTTCGGTGCGAGGAGGGCGGCTCGCCGTCCAAGTCGGCTATTGCCGACTTGGACAACGTTATTGCCGAATTCGGGGTAGACCCAAGTTCGGTTGCGCACACTAGATGACGGAACCGGCCGACATTAGCGATCCGTAATTTGACCGGATCGGAAGCGCGCCTCATCGTCAAAAACGCGAGGCGTCGAGGGAAGATCAGGCGATCGAAGGCAGATATCGTGTCAGTGACCGACGAACAGCCGACAACGGAAACGCCGCGGCCGCTGCCGCCGCGTCGGCTCGGCCTGTCCGGCAAGCTGCTGCTGCTTACCATTCCGCTGGTCATGATCGCGGAAATTCTGATCTACGTGCCCGCGATCGCGAATTTCCGGATGAACCGGCTGAACGACCGGCTGGCGGCGGCGAACACCGCCGCGCTGGTGCTGGATGCCGCCCCTTCGGGCCTGGTTCCGGATTCGCTGGCGCGGCAGATCCTCGGCAGCATCGGTGCGCGTGCGGTCGCCATCAAGATGGGGCAGCAACGCCGGCTGCTGGCCAGCGCCGGGTTGCCTCCGGCGATCGATCACGATTTCGACATGCGATCGATGACGGTGTGGTCCGCGATCGTCGATTCCTTCGAGATCATGCTTGAAAGCGGCAACCAGGCGATCCGCGTGATCGGCCCGGCACGCGGCGGCGCGCAGTTCATCGAGGTCGTGATCGACGAGGCGCCGTTGCGTCAGGCGATGTACCGGTTTTCCCGCAATCTGCTGCTGGTCTCGCTGGTGATCGCGGTGCTCACCGCGGCGCTGGTCTATCTGGCGCTGCATTACCTGTTCGTGCGGCCGATGCGGCGGCTGACCGCGAATCTCGTCGGCTTTCACGAGAATCCCGAAAGCTCGGCGCGGATCATCGTGCCCAGTCAGCGCGGCGACGAGATCGGCGTCGCCGAGCGCGAATTGTCCGACATGCAGCGCGACCTGGTGTCGATGCTGCATCAGAAGAGCCGGCTCGCGGCCCTTGGCCTTGCGGTATCGAAGATCAACCACGATTTGCGCAACCTGCTGGCGTCCTCGCAACTGCTGTCGGATCAGCTCGCCAGCGTGCCGGATCCGCGGGTGCAGCGCTTCGCGCCGAAACTGATGCGCTCGCTGGAGCGCGCCATCGCGTTCTGCCAGTCGACGCTGTCCTATGGCCGCGCGCAGGAAGCCGCACCCGACCGCCGCATGATCCTGATCGAGCCCGTCGTCGCCGAGGTCCGCGAATCCGCAGGTCTGGCCTCGGATGCGTCGATCACCTGGATCAGCGCGATCGAGCGCGGGCTCTCCATCGACGCCGATCCCGATCAGCTGTTTCGCGTACTGCTCAACCTGGTGCGCAACGCGGCGCAGGCGCTCGAAAGCCGGCCCCGCAGCGACGCCGCGACCCAGCAGATTCGCATCACCGGGCGCCGCGAAGGCTCGGTCGCGATCGTCGAGGTGTCCGACACCGGCCCCGGCGTTCCCGGCAAGGCCCGCGAACATCTGTTCGAGGCATTCCAGACCTCGGGAAGGCCCGGCGGCAGCGGGCTGGGGCTGGCGATCGCCGCCGAACTGGTTCGCGCCCATGGCGGCGACATCCATCTGGTGGAAGGCACCATCGGCGCGACCTTCCGGATCGCTATACCGGACCGGCCGGTGGAACTGCTGAGCGTGCGCAACGAGCGGGCGCGGGCGTAAAACAGGGCACGTGCCTTCTGGTTGCGTCGTTCCGGCCCTGTTTCCGTCATTCCGGGGCGAGGCCAACGGGTCCGCGCAAAGCGCGGCCCCATTGACAGGCTCCGCCTTGAGCCCGGAATCCATACTCCCGATCGTGGTTAATGGATTCCAGGCCCGCGCCAGGCGGCGCGTCCCGGAATGACGAAAGAGAGCCTCTTGAGGCACTTGCCCGTGTTTTTCCGCGCAAATCGGTCGGCCCATGCCACCTTCCGGACCTTGCCAACTAAGGCCGGAGCGGGTAGCTAAAGCGCTCTTTCGCGACCTTCCGAATATGTTTTCGGATGCATGCGGGCTGTTAAGCCCAAGATGCGCAGCGAAAAACGCGCCCGTAGCTCAGCTGGATAGAGCACTAGACTACGAATCTAGGGGTCAGGAGTTCGAATCTCTTCGGGCGCGCCA
>Ga0208355_1000137_pt1 | contig 35900 bp, 31 predicted proteins | sample NGESurdeep072012_6_FD_184458 | JGI IMG/M metagenome (GOLD analysis project Ga0208355, IMG submission 184458) | Arctic peat soil microbial communities from Barrow, Alaska - NGEE Surface sample 210-3 deep-072012 (SPAdes) | ecosystem: Environmental > Terrestrial > Soil > Wetlands > Peat ... | reverse complement strand
TGATCATATTGATCGTCTGGTTAATCAACGGCGGCCTTCACGTCTGACCGTTCGCTTACGTCGTCCCCGCGAATTGTGGCGCCGCCGGCCGAAGCCGAAAATCATCAGGCAGAGCGGGCTACAAGTGCGGGTGATCGAGCGTTAGACCGCTGGTCGATCGCTTCAATTTCCAGATCTCGATTTTACGGTGGATGCGCGTGCGGGGGTTCAGGTGCGCAGGCCGCCGCCGTTCGTTTCGGCATCGCGGGTCGCCTTGTGAACGGCGGCCAGCAGGGTGGCTTTCTTGACCGGCTTGACGACGTATGCATCGCATCCCGCATCGATGGTTTTCTCCAACGCCTCGGCTAGGACGGAAGCCGTTAGCGCAAGGATCGGGACGCGCTGACGTCCGGTTTCCTTCTCCATCGCGCGTATCGCCCGGGTCGCCGAGTAGCCGTCCATGATCGGCATCTCGATGTCCATCAGCACCAGGTCGTAGATGCCGGTCCTGAACTTCTCGACCGCCGCGGCGCCGTCTTCGGCTTCGTCGATAATGTGTGGCGTCTTCTTGAAGTATGCCTGCACGAGCAACCGGTTGTCGCGCGAATCTTCGGCCAGCAGGATCCTGAGCGGGCGCATCTCGGCTAATACGTCGCTGCCGAAGGTCGAATGAACGCCGTCGCGCTCGGCGGGCGAGATGAGTTGCGATGACGCACCACCGGCGCCAAGTGCCCGGTTCAGCGCCTCGAACAGATCGGCGCGCCTTATCGGCTTGATCATGAAGATATCGACGCCCACTTCGCGAGCGCGCGCCATGGTTGCGCCCAAGTCGTCGGACGTGAGCATCAGTATGATCGGACGGTCGTGCGGCCCGGTCCCGCGATGCCGAATCTGGCGGGCCACTTCTATCCCGTCCATCCCGGGCATGCGGCAATCCAGCAGTACCGCGCGATAGAGGTTGCCGCCGGCCGCGACCCGATCGATTTCGTCCAGCGCAGCCTGGCCGCACTCTACACAGGTAACCAGGACGCCCCGCGAGGTGAGCGCCTCGCGCAGGATCATTCGGTTGACGGCGGTGTCGTCGACGACCAGGATGCGCATGCCGGCCAGGTCCACGCTCGCCGCGTTAAGCGCGACTGTCACGGGGGCGGGTCGGGTCTTGAACTCGGCGGTGAAGCTGAAGGTGCTGCCCTTGCCTGGTTCGCTCTCGACGGTGATCTGGCCACGGTACATCTCGACCAGACGTTTGACGATCGTGAGCCCTAGCCCGGTTCCTCCATACTTTCGCGTCGTCGAGGAATCGGCCTGGGTAAATGCGCCAAAGATCGAATTGATTTTGTCGTGCGCGATTCCGATCCCCGTGTCGGTCACCGAGAAGCGCACCGAGGCGGTGCCCGTGCCGGTATCCGGATGCGCCATCTCGACACTGAGGACGACCTCGCCGTGGTCGGTGAATTTAACCGCGTTGCTGAGCAAATTGACAATCACCTGGCGCAGGCGCACCGGATCGCCGACCAGGTTGTGCGGCACGTCGGCCGCCACGTAGCTGGCGAGTTCGAGATGCTTCTCGTGCGCCCGCACGCCCATCGTCTCGCCGACCGTGTCGATCAGCTCGCGGATGTCGAAGTCGACTTCCTCGAAGCTGAGTCGGCCGCTTTCGACTTTGGCGAGATCGAGGATGTCGTTGATCAGATGGAGCAGGGTGACGCCGTTGCTGCGTATGATGTCCAGGTAGTGGCGCTGCTCGGTGCTCAAGTCGCTTTCCGACAGCATGTCGGCCATACCCAGCACCGCGTTCATCGGCGTACGGATCTCATGCGACATGCTCGAAAGGAATTCAGACTTGGCCCGCGAGGCCTCGAGCGCGGCTTCGCGCGCTGCGATTAGCTGACGCTGCGTCTCCTTGATCGCGCCGATATCGCGAGTGATCGTGATGCAGCACAAATGTCCGCGGAACTTGAGATTAAGCGCGGAGATCAGGCCGGTGTAAGTGCTGCCGTCCTTGCGGGAGAAGATTGCCTCCATGTTCCTGACCAGGCCGGCTCGTTTGAGCTCGGCTACCAGGCGCAAGGCCTCCTCAGCGTTTACGAATGACCGGAGTTCGCGTGAGCGTGTGCCGACGACCTCTTCGCGGCTGTAGCCGCTATTTCGGGTGTACTCTTCGTTGACATCGATGTATCTGCCGGTTTCGAGATCGATAATCATCATGGAATCGAGGTTCTGATCGAACACTTGGCGCATCGCCATCTCACTCTCGCGCAACTTGGCCGCAGTCAACTCGCCCTCGGCTATGATGCGGTCCTTGGCCCGCGAGGCTTCGAGCGCGACTTCGCGCGCGGCGATCAGCTCATGCTGTGTTTCCTTGAGCACGCTGATATCGCGATTGATCGAGAACAAGCACAGATGTCCGCGGAGCTTCAAACTGACCCCGGAGATCAGGCCGTGGTAGGTGCTGCCGTCCTTGCGGCGAAAAGTGGCCTCCATGTTCCTGAGCAGGCCGGCTCGTTTGAGCTCTTCGGCGTAACGGAGGCCCTCCTCGGCATTCACGAATGGAAAGAATTCGCGTGAGCGTTTGCCGACGACGTCTTCGCGGCTGTAGCCGGAATCTCGGGTATACTCCTCGTTGATGTCGATGAATCTGCCGGTTTCGAGATCGAGAATCGCCATCGAATCGGGACTCTGATCGAAAAGTTGGCGCAGCGCCGTCTCGCTCTCGCGCAACTCGGCCGCAACCAGCTCGCCCTCGGCAATAATCCGATCGCGGTGCGCAACTTCCTGTTCGAGGCGAACCTGCACTTCGTGTCGAGCAGTGACTTGCGCAGCTAGTTCGCCGCGAACAGCCTCGAGTTCGCGCTCGGCGGCCCGGCGCCGGCTGATCTCATCCTCGGCGATGTCGGTCTCGTGGCGTCCCATTCTGAATCCAATACTCCTCGATGCGTGGCTCGATGCCCTCGCAGGAAGAAGAGGAGCAACTGTCGTGCCTCAGAATCGAGGAACATCGCGAAGATCAGAAAAACTTGAGCGACTGGGAACAGAGACGACCTAAGCGAATGCCAGCGTGCGGATCGAGCGTGCCTACCGATCCGTTGATCGGCGCGTATCCTGGTCGTTGGCGATTCGCGATGACGGCGCGATGATTCAGTAGCGGTTGAGCCGGGCCAGCCGATCGGCGTGAAAGTTCGCATCGCCGAACAGTTCCTGGCCTGCGCGGACCCGCTTCATGAACAAGCCGATGTCGAATTCGTCAGTCATCCCGATACCGCCATGCATCTGGACGGCTTCATTCACGGCGAGCGTGGCGCTAAGCCCGGCCCGGGCCTTTGCCACCGACACGATCGCACCGGCGCGGTCGAAGGAATCGTCGAGCGTCTGCAGAGCCTTCAGCACCGCCGAGCGGGTGACTTCAAGTTCGCAGTAGAGGTGAGCAGCACGATGTTGCAACGCTTGAAATTCGCCGATCGGCCGGCCGAATTGTTTGCGTTCCCGCAGATAGGCGACCGTCCGGCTGAACGCTTCCTCAGCTGCGCCGACCATCTCTGCCGCTACGGCGGCCCGGCCGACGTTCAGCACCCCCGCGAGGACGTCCCAACCCGCGTCGATCCTGCCCAGCACATTGTCGGCGCTGACATTTACGTCCTCGAACGTGAGCCGCGCAGCATTGTGCGTATCTACAGTCGGGGTGCGCTCGGCGCGAATTCCCCTGGCGCTCGCGTCAACCAGGAACAGCGTGAGTCCATTGGCATCGCCCGGTTTGCCCGCGCTGCGAGCGATCACGATCAGAAGATTCGCGACGTGGCCATCGATCACAAAAGTCTTGGCGCCGCCCAGCTTGAAGCTGTTGCCGGCACGAGCGGCGGTCATCGCCGTTTTTTCCGGATGATGCTTTGCGGTTTCATCGACGGCCAGCGTGGCGATCAAATCGCCGGCAACGATTTGCGACAGGTAATTTTTTTTCTGCTGGTCGGTGCCGGCTCGAGCGATCGCGGTTGCGGCCAGAACCGCAGTCGAAAGAAACGGGGAGGGCGTGAGCGTGCGACCCAATTCTTCCATCACCACGCCGGCCTCGACGTGTCCAAGCCCCAGGCCGCCGTACTCTTGAGGGACGAGAATTCCCGCCCACCCCATCTCGACGAAGTCCTTCCAAAGCGCGCGCGAGAATCCGTCGGCGTCGCGTTTGTCGCGCAGCGCGCGCAGATGGGCGATGGGCGCATTTTTGCCGAGGAAGCCGCGCGCATTGTCGCGCAGCATCGTTTGTTCGTCGTTGAGAACTAGCGCCATGTGATCACACCTTATCGCGATCGATGCTGTAGCGGCCGAATCCGGTGATTGGCCGGCCCCTAGGCGCCGGGCAAGCCCAGTATTCGTTTGGCGATGATGTTGAGCTGAATCTCGCTGGTCCCGCCCTCGATCGAATTGCCCTTGGAACGCAGCCACGCGCGAGCGGTGCGGCCTTCATGCGACCGCTCGCCTTCCCATTCAAGCGCGTCCGAGCCGCCCGCCGACATCACCAGTTCCATCCGCCGCTTGTTGAGTTCGGTGCCGTAGTATTTCAGCAAGGACGATACCGCGGGATGAGCCTGCCCCAGCTTGGCCATGTCGCCAACGCGATCCATCGTGAGGCGGAAGGCGAGCGTGTCGATCTCGTACGCCGCGATCTGTCCGCGCAGAACGGTGTCTGCGAGCATCCCGTTGTCGGTTCCAACCGTATCGCTCGCAATCTGTCCGAGCGAGCGGTTTTCTGAGGTGCTACCCATGCCGCCGATCATGTCGCGCTCATGAGTCAGCAGGTACTTCGCGACATCCCATCCCTTGTTGAGCTTGCCGACGAGGTTCGCCTTAGGCACGAGCACGTCGTCGAAAAAAGTCTCACAAAACGGCGACGCGCCGGAGATCAGAATGATGGGCTTGGTCGATACCCCGGCGCTTTCCATGTCGAACAGCAAAAAGCTGATGCCTTCGTGCTTGGGCGCGTCGGAGTCCGTGCGCACCAGGCAGAAAATCCAATCCGCCTTGTCTGCGTATGAGGTCCAGATCTTCGAGCCGTTGACAAGGAACTGATCGCCCTTGTCCTCCGCGCGGGCTTGCAGCGACGCCAGGTCGGAACCCGCACCGGGCTCGGAATAGCCCTGGCACCATCGAATCTCGCCTCGAGTAATCTTGGGCAGATACTCGCGCTTCTGTTCTTCGGAACCATATTTGAGCAGCGCCGGTCCGAGCATCGAGATGCCGAAGCTGGTCAGCGGCGGGCGGCAGCCGAGCGCGCGCAATTCCTGGCGCAGAATTTTGGCCTCCTCGCGCGTGAGGCCGCCGCCGCCGTACTCACGCGGCCACTCCGGCACCGTCCAACCCTTTTCCGCCATGCGCTCGAGCCACAACCGCTGCGCGTCGGATTGGAAAACCGGATGCCTGCCGCCCCAGCAAGCGTCTTCCTCGGTCTGCACCGGGCGTCGCATCTCGGGAGGACAATTCGCCTCCAGCCAGGCGCGCGTGTCTTTACGAAAAGTTTCTAGATTATCCATAGCTAAGTCTGCTCCTAATACGTTTGCCCCCGCGATTCAAGGTTCCCTAATCGGCATGATAGCGGAACCCACCGTGGGTTCCGGCAGGGGTCACCCCTGCCGGTGGCGACGGCAGCGCAGTATTTAGCCGTTGGCAGGGGGCCGCGCGCGACAACGGAGCGCGGCCTTAACATTGGGTGCAGGGGTCACCCCTGCATTTGCGAACTAACACCGCGGTGACTAGTCTGCGATCTCGATCGGATGACAATTATGGCCGGATTAGTGCTTCGCAAAGACCGGGACGGTCCGGCTACGCTCATGGGCGCCGTCGCGGCCTTTGCCAATAAATCGGCGTGCCGTGCCTGACGACTCCGCGCCCGCGGCGGAGACCGGCCAGCCCGTCCCGGTCCAACCGCCGGATGCCGTTTCGAGCGAGCGCCGCGGAGCGTTTCGCGCGCTCCGCCATCGCAACTATCGTCTCTATTTCTTCGGCCAGCTCACCTCTCTGGCCGGCACCTGGATGCAGAGCGCCGCCCAGGCGTGGCTGGTGCTGAAGCTGACGAACTCGTCGATGATGCTTGGCGTCGTATCGTTCGCTCAATTCACCCCAATCCTGCTGGTGGGTTTGTTCGCAGGGGTAATTGTCGACCGCCTCGATCGCCGCCGGCTGATAATCACAACCCAAATCCTGCTCATGCTGAGCGCGTTCACGCTGGCGGCGCTGACGTGGACCGGCGCCGTCCGCGTCGAGTACGTGATCCTTCTCGCCGCATTCAACGGCACCGTCAGCTCGTTCGATATGCCCGGCCGGCAGTCGTTCGTGGTCGAGATGGTGGGTTACGAAGATCTCGCCAACGCGATCGCGCTCAACTCGATGATGTTCAACAGCGCGCGCATGCTCGGCCCGGCAGCCGCGGGATTGCTGATCGCATGGCTCGGCATCGGCACCTGTTTTTTCTTGAACGGCGTGAGTTTCCTCGCCGTCATCTGGAGCCTGACCCAGATGGAGATTCCCGCCCGCGTGATCGCCGGCGCCGGCGCGCGCATGTTCCATCAACTGCGCGAGGGGCTCGCCTACGTATGGAGCAACCGCCCGATCTTCCTCCAGATGGCGTTGGCCGCGGTCACCAACGGCTTCGGCTACACGTATCTGGTGCTCATTCCATTGTTCGCCCGCAACGTGCTCCACGGCGACGCTCGCACCTTCGGATTCCTCGTCGCGATCCAGGGACTCGGGTCCGTGGTCGGCGCGGCCACGCTCGCCTCGCGCGTTTCGACGCGAGGAATGAGGAACAATCTCCTCATCGGGCTTTTTCTCTCCGCGGTTGGGATCGTGGTTTTCGGGCTGTCGCGCTCGATGGCGCTCTCTCTCGTCGCGCAGTTTGTAATCGGCGCGGGACTGACCAACTTCAGGGCGAGCAACAACACGCTCGTGCAGATGTTCGTGAGCGACGATCTGCGCGGCCGCGTGATGAGCACCTATCAGCTCGCGGCCGTCGGGATGGCGCCGCTTGGCGCGCTTGCGGTCGGCTACATGGGCACGCACCTGGGGCCGCCGCAAGCGGTCGTCATATGCGGCGCGGTCATAATGTTAAGCGGTATCGTGCTGCTCACCCGCCTCAAGTCGGTCGGCATGGACGCGGCGCCCGCGTAATCTCCTCCTTGCCAGACATTCACTTCGCGTGTTCAATACCGCATCTGTATCGATATGCGCCCGATAGCTGCTCGCCAACCGTTCAACTCGAGGAGCCCTATATGAAGCCCTGGATCTCGAAAACAGCCATCGCAATCGTGATGATGGTCGCGCTCCCGGTCCTCGCGCACGCCGATACCTGGCAAATCGATCCCGCGCATACCAACGTCGAGTTCACCGTGCGCCACATGATGATCTCGAACGTGAAGGGCCAATTCCAAAAGACCTCGGGAACGATCACCGCCAACGGCGCCGACCCGGCGTCGGCAAAAATTGACGCAACCATCGACGCGACGTCGATCGACACGCGCGTTGACCGGCGCGACGCTCATCTCAAGAGTCCCGACTTTCTCGACGTCGCCAAGTTCCCGACGATCACCTTCAAATCCACCAAGGTCGAAGCCGCCGGCCCGGGCAAGTGGAAAGTGACGGGCGACCTGACGCTGCATGGCGTGACCAAACCGGTCGTGCTCGACGTTGAAGGAACCGGCGCGCCGATTCACGATCCGATGGGCAACACGCGCGCGGGCGCATCTGCGACGACGAAAATCAGACGCAGTGATTTCGGCCTCATCTGGAACAAAGCCCTCGAGGCCGGCGGCGTGATGGTCGGCGACGAGGTCGCGATCTCAATCGACCTCGAGGCGATCAAGAAGTAGCTGTTTTTTTCGGGCGGACTCGCTTGCGCTGCCGGTTGCCGCGCCAGATAGGCGATCTTGCGCCGCGAAGATTCTCCAACGGCGAAAAGCTATTGCGAAGCAGGTTCAGTCGTGGCGATATTGGCGCCTAATGTTAATCGTTTTGGCTAATAGTTCGCTGGCGAGTTACCCGCTCGGCGGTGGCGTCTGGTCCTGGATGCTGCAATATCCGCTTGGATTGCGCGCGCTGGGTCACAATGTTTTCTGGATCGAGTTGATGAAGTCATGCGGCGATCCAGCGCGGGATGGGGCGATGGCCAATGACTTCTTCGCCCGTATCGCACCTTACGGTCTCGCGCCGCAATCCGCGGTTCTGGCGTTCGAGGATCTTGATGTGCAGGACATCGATCGCGCGCAGGTTTATGGCCGGCCGTTTCAAACCATCCTCGATATAGCGAATGGTGCGGACTTGTTATGGAACATCGCCTGCGCAATCCGGCAGCCGCTGCTCGCGAAGTTCGCCCGTCGTGTGCTGATCGATGTCGATCCCGGGCATCTGCAGATTGCGGCGACTCAGTTCGAGATGGGAGTTAACGATCATCATGTTCATTTGAGCGTCGGCGCTAAGCTCTCCGATCCGGATTGCGAGGCGCCGACGCTGGGTCTGAGGTGGCGTCCGTTTTTGCCGTTCGTGTACCTTCCGATGTGGGAAGCGGCGCCAGACCCGGGCCCCGAGGCGCCGTTCTCTTCGATCACGCAATGGACGTGGGAAGAGCTGTCGTACCATGGGCGAGTGCTAAGCCTGTCCAAACGCGAGGCCTACCTGCGCTATGTAGATCTTCCGGCGCACACCGGACGCGCGTTCGAGCTCGCTGCATTCATCGGCGACAAAGATCCGTCGCACGATCGCGAGGCTCTTCGCAGCGGCGGGTGGCGCGTCGTCGATCCACACAAGGTCGCTAACACCCCGGAGGCCTATCGCGGCTATCTGCGCGCCTCGCGCGCCGAGATTTCGTGTCCCAAGCCGATCTTTCGCGAATTGAACACCGGATGGTTTAGCGATCGCAGCGTCTCCTACCTGGCGCTGGGCCGCCCGGTAGTCGCCGAAGATGCCGGGTTTGGCGATGCGGTGCCGACGGGGCGCGGCGTTCTGAAGTTCCGCGACAGCGACGAAGCCCAAGCCGCGGTAGCCGAGATCGACCGAGACTACCGTCTTCACAGCCGCTGGGCTCGCGCGCTCGCCTGCGATCTCTTCAACTCCGACCGCCAGCTCAAGGCGATGCTCGTCGCCTGCTAAAGCTGGGTCGCGAAATCTAGTCGCCTACGGCTTGGCGGTGCGATGATGTTCTGCGGCGTGCGCGCCGAACTGGACGGGAGCGCTCTCTGAACCCTGCACCACCACGACGTCGGCGACGAGGTCGCGATCTCGATCGACGTCGAAGCGATCAAGAAGTAGCGATTGGTCGCAGCTGGTCTGATTGGTTTGCGTTTAACTCTGCGCCGCGATACCGCTGAACTGAGCTAACATCTCTATCGTCGGGGAGGTCTGCCATGAGTATGTCGCGGCGTTTTGCAGCGGAGTTGATCGGCACCTTCTGGCTGGTTTTCGGAGGATGCGGCACCGCCGTAATCTCCGCCGGCTTTCCCAAGGTCGGCGTTGGCCTGCTCGGCGTGGCGCTGGCGTTCGGCCTGACTCTCCTGACGATGGCGTTCACCATCGGATCCATCTCTGGATGCCACATTAATCCCGCCGTCACGATCGGATTGTGGGCGGGCAAGCGATTCCCGGCCGCCGAGGTCCTGCCGTACATCATCGCGCAGGTGATTGGCGGAATCCTCGCCGCGAGCGTGTTGTACGTAATCGCGAGCGGCGCAGCCGGATTCGACGTGAGCAATGGGTTCGCTGCTAACGGCTACGGTGCGCATTCGCCGGGCGGCTACAGTCTGGGCTCCGCATTCGTCGCTGAAGTCGTGCTGACCTTTATGTTTCTGATCGTGATACTGGGCTCGACTGACAAGCGCGCACCTGCGGGCTTCGCGCCAATTCCGATCGGTCTCGTGCTGACGCTGATTCACCTGATCAGCATTCCGATAACTAACACCTCGGTTAATCCCGCGCGCAGCACCGGCCCCGCGCTGTTCGTCGGCGGATGGGCACTCTCGCAACTATGGCTGTTCTGGGTCGCGCCAATTGCCGGCGCCGCAATCGGAGGCTTCTTCTACAACTGGCTCGGCGTTGAGGAAGTCACCAACGAGCAGCTAGCTCGCGAGACCTAGCCGCCTACGGCTTGGCGGTTCGATGACGCTCTGCGGCGTGTGCACCGAACTGGACGGGAGCGCTGTCTGATCCCTGCACCACCACGACGCATCGCTTGGGGTCGGTGAGATCCTCTGCCGAGAGTCCGAGCTTGTCCGCCAGGTTGGTCGCGATGACGACGAGGCCGCCGGGCGTCTGACGCGCGAGTTGAGCCGCCGTCGGCGCACTCAGCACGTCGGTATGCAGCCGGCGTCCAAGCGCGCGGCCGGCGTCGCGAATCAGATCGAGCAGTTCAGCATCCTCCGCGGTCCCATCCTCGGGCACCAGCACTGCGTGCAAGCCGGACTTCTTGCGGATCGCCACTCGCAAGGCCAGGTCGAGCGCCGCGCGCCCGTGGATCCCCCGATCCACTACCGCAAATACCCGGTCCAGCGGCCGCTCGCCGCCGTGAATCACGACCGCCACGTGAACCGGCAACTCGCGGGCCTTGTCCAGAATTTCGCGGACCACACCGCCCATGAAGTCGGAACCGAAGACCGCGCGATGCGATCCCAGCAGCAGCCATCCGATTTGCGGCTCTTTGGCGAACGCCAGGATGTCCGCCGCGGGATTGGTGGTCCAGACTGCCTGCGGCGTGATGATGCTGCCGCGCTCGAGCGCCAGGTCCAACGCCGCCGCCAGCGCGGGAGAGCGGGGCGGCACGCGCTGGTCGGCCTCGCGCAGTCCCGATCGCACTCCGCCCGGCGGAGTTTTCACCAGGGCGAGCACGCGCGGCGGCGGGGCGTCGGGCGGCGTCGCGGCCAGTGCGAGTTCGACCAGAACGGCCACGCCTTCAGGGTTCGAGACCGGCACCAGGATGGCGCTGTGGTCGGTTTTGGCCATCATCGGGCGCGCGGGCGGCTGCGCTGGCCGCGGGGCGGCATGCGGCGCGGGATGCGGCGCGAGAATCGGAGCTTGCGGCGCGACCATCGGCTCGGGCGAAAACGTGCCGAGCTCCGGAAACGGCTGCACCTCCGGAATTTCATGGCGCGTGATCAGATGCAGAATTGGCGTGGTCGCAAAGGTGGTGACCAGGGCCATGATAACCAGCATCGCGAACAGGGTCGGCGAGATGACGTTCATCTCCAGTCCGATATTCAGCACGATCAGTTCCATCAGGCCGCGCGTGTTCATCAGCACGCCGAGCGCCGACGAGTCGCGCCAGTTAAGTCCTGTGATTCGCGCCGCGACGACGCTGCCGCCAAACTTGCCCGCCGACGCTACGACCACGATCAGCGCGCACATCATCCATTGCTCGTATCCACTGACCAGCCCGATCTGCGTGCGCAGTCCCGTGTATGCGAAAAATGCCGGCAGCAACAGCACGATCACGATGTCTTCGAGGCGGTCGGTCAGCTCCCGCGCCATCCCGCTGTCGTGCGGAATCACGGCCCCAAGCGCGAACGCGCCGAACACGGCGTGGATACCGATCAATTCGGTGGCTGACGCGGAGACCAACAGCGCGACGAATATCGCCGCCATCACGCCCTGCGTCAGCCGGCCGCGATTTCCATACACCAGCGACAGGCGGACCATCGCGGGCCGCACCACAACGATCATCAGCGCAATAAACCCGAGCGCCATCGCGATTGTCGCCACTGCGCCTGCCGCCTGTGCTCGCGCCACGCTGACCACGAAGGCGAGCATGCACCACGCCGTCACGTCGTCCACGGCGGCGCAAGTCAGCGCGATCGCACCCATGCGGGTTTTGTGAATCCTGCGATCGGTCAATATTCTCGCCAGCACCGGAAACGCCGTCACCGACATCGAAACGCCCAGAAAAAGCGAGAAGCAGGTGAACGGCACGTCGCCGGTCGACAGCTTTGGATATAGGTAGAGCGCAATCGCCGCGCCGAGCAGGAATGGCGCCACGATGCTGGCGTGGGAGATCGCAACTGTTGTATGGCCGCGTTTGCGAAGCAGCGCGGGATCGAGCTCGAGCCCGACCAGGAACATGTAAAGGATGACGCCGACCTGCGCGATTATATTGAGAGCCGGCCCCACCGTAGCCGGGAAAAGATATCCTTCCGCGCCCGGCGCGAGGCGCCCGAGCAGCGAAGGACCGAGCACGATCCCCGCGAGAATTTCGCCGATCACCTGTGGCTGACCAACGCTGCGGAAGATCGAACCCATCGCGCGCGCCGTCGCGATTACCACCACCAGCGCGAGCAGCACGTGCAGCAGGTCGCCTGCATTCGCACGCGACGCGGCCGAGCCGAAGATCGCTGTCCCGCTCGCCAGCGGCGCACCCAGCGTCTCGCCGTATGCGCGAATCCACAAATACAGCAGCACCACGCCGCCGATCATCAGTCCGTACGCGGCGACGGCACGCGTGCCTGCTGTGGTAATTCGCGGCTGCCCTTCAGCCATCGCTGGAGTCTATCAGAGCGCCAGCTTCATGCGCAGCGCCGGGTAACCTGGCAACGGCTCGGGTGACGAACGTCTAGCGGAGATCGGCGGATGGCTTTCTTCTCCGTGCGCCAGTTTTTTTCGGCGCTTTTGTCGATTCGCGCGCCGGCGCCGTATCTGCATCCGGTGAAACCGAAGCGGTCAACGCGGCCGGCTTCCGCCGCCGGCGAATCGCAGAGATGGTCCCCGCGATTTCGACTGCATCCGACGGCGCCGCGCTATCTCCGCTGCTATAGTTCACCACATCGCTCAATGACAGGATTCCGGCCAACCGGCCGCGGGAATCGGCCACGGGGAGACGGTGAATCTCATGCGTACGCATCAGGCGATGCGCGGTCTCGAGATCGTCGCCGCGCGCACACGAAATCACCCGCGGCGACATCACGCGCTCGACAGCAATCGCCTCGAGCGGCAGACCTTGCGTGTATGCGGCCATGCAGATGTCGCGATCGGTGACTATTCCCGCGAGCCTACCGTGCCCATCGACGACTGGCGCACATCCGCAATCGTGATCCCACATTATCCGAGCCGCCGCATTCAACGAGTCATGAATCGTGCACGCTCGTACGTCGCGGGTCATCAAGTCACCGACTTTCACTTAGGTTCACTCCTCATAACGGGTTTTGCCTGGCGAATCATTTCCAGCTGGAAAATGGTTTGATCGACAGGTTCGAATTGAAATAGCGCGGATCGCCGCTCACTTCGCGGTCGATCCAGTCGGGAAGTTCAACCTGCTCCCTGGCGTCCTTGAGTTCGACTTCGGCGACCGTCAGTCCACGATTCGCGCCGGCGAATTCATCGACCTCCCAGGTATGGCCCTTGAACACGATTCGGTAGCGCGTCTTTTCGATTGGCGGATGCGCGCACAAGTTGCCCAGAATCTCGTTCGCATCGCGAAGCGGAATCTCGTACTCGTATTCGTCGCGGGTAATTCCCGACGTGGCTCCCTTGATCGTTACATAGCCACGGTCCCCGTACGTGCGTATGCGCACCGAGCATTGCGTCGAGACGCAGAGGTATCCCTGGCGAATTATGAGGCCGGCCCCAAGATCGCTCCATTCGCGCGGATGAGTCAGGAATTTCCGTTCGATTTCCTTCGCCATGCCCATTCACTGCGGCCGGGTTTCGCTCATCGTCATCGCAGCCGCGCATCACAATAGCACTACCTCCGGGTGCACAGAAAAATCAGGCGGCGATCCATTTTCAGTTTTTCAGCTATTTAACCGCCGGCGCGCCCTCTCGTTCCTGCCCCTCGGGCGGATGAACCGGGACCGCCGCCGGCCGATCGTTTGCGCGACGAGCGCCCGGCGCGTACGACTTGCCTGCGGCCCACCGAGCGCATCTGCTTGGTCGGCAGATCGCTGACGCTCATCAATCCGAGCCGTTCACGCAATGACGTGGGCTCGATTCCCAGCACGTCGCACACGTATTCAAAGGAAAACGGACTGTGGATTCCCGCTTCCGCATGGAACCATCGCTGAACCTCGTCGAATTGCACGCGGTCGCGTCGCCGCGACGAGTTCACCGTCTTCACGTAGCATCGGACCGCGTCTTCGAGAACCGCGAAAACCAGTCGCGTCTCGCCATCGAGCATCGATCTCCGCCGGGTCAGATCGAAAAACTGAACCGGCACTAGAAAATCCGGCTCGAAGCGTGCGCTCAGCCACGGATCCGGCCCGGCGCACTCGTCGATCACCCGGTTCTGATTCGAAGGTCCGTGCTGAACCTGTTCTGAAGCAGATGCGTACATGCTGATTGGACCTCCTCTGATCCGAATCGGAATTGCTGACTGGGAAAGCATGGCCTGTGCCAGCCCCCCCAAGCATGCTTAAATGAAAATCAGTAGGAAATTCGGAGATTTTCCGATTACGACTACGCCGGGTGCTGCTCAATTATTAGGCAGCACTGCAATTGCCGCTGTGCAATGAGATCCCGCCGGGGTGCGGGTTCAATCGTATCCGAGGCTCTCGCACGCCCCGCTCGATCCGGCTAGAATGCCGCCTTCCGGGAGCGGCAACTCCCGGTGAGGCAACCAATCTGGGGTAATTTCCGTATAAGGAACACTGGACTCGAATGGTGCTCAGCAAGACTATTGAGTTCGTTCGTTTTTTCTTACAGTGGCGCGAGGCACGATCAATGCTCATATTAAAAGGCGGATCGATGTGCGCGAACGGTCCTTATTTATGAAGACTCGACCTAAAACCCGCCCTACGAAGACTCGCAAGAGGCAGAAGACCAGGATGGAAGCCGCAGTTAACACCGGCGGACGGCGGATCGACGCGCTTAAGCGCCTGCTCGCCAAAGAGCGCGCCGAAACGCTGGCCCGGGTGAAGGAATTGATGCGTGCACAGGCCCGCAATGGCGGGCAGCCGCCAGCCGATGAGATGGATGTGGCCAGATCGCTGTCCGAAGTCGATACGCACACTGCGCTGTTTGACCGCGCGCGGGAACGCCTGAGCGCGATCGACGCGGCAATCGCCAGGCTTGGAGCGGGAGTCTATGGAACCTGCGCGCGATGCGGCGATGAAATCCCGTTGGCGCGGCTCCAGGTCATCCCGTTCGCGCAATATTGCGTCGATTGCCAGAACGAGGCGAACACTGAAGCTCGCAGCGGTCAAGGTGGATTGGCCAAGCCGTTCGCCGTCCGATGGTCCGGCGCCGAAGAGCTCAGCAGCGCGGATGACTCCGAAGAGCACGTCGAACCGGCGCGCTCCGCCGACGACGACGTGCAAGTTGACAGCGCGTTTGGCCCCGACGAGGACGAACTCGAGGCGACGGGAGTCGAGAAGCGTCGCCGAGGGCGTCCGCCGAAGGCAAAGAAAGCGGCGGTTCAGAAGAAGATGCGGTAGGGTCCCGGCTAATCCGTCGGGAAGAGAGCTACTTGATTGTAGTGAAACCCACCGTGGGTTTGCAGGGGTGACCCCTGCACCCGATGCTAAGAAGCCCCGAGTGTTCTTTACCGTGACGGCTCTGAAGAAGCGCTGCTATAAGCCGGACCCATAAGCCGGTCCCGAATCATAAAACCACAGGGTGTCCAAGCCGCTGAGGTGAGGGGTCGATATTTTCGTTGTCGACGAACACGCCGAAGTCGACCACGGTGGGCATATCATGCTTATGGCATACCTTTTGGTACCACCGGGGCTCCTGTTGGGATAGAACTTACTTTTTGTATTGCTAGCATAGTCAAAATTGAACGGGTCGGCCACATAGTTGGTCAAATCTGCGAGACCCCCGCTAATCCCCGGCCGTTCCTCGATCCACTCCGCAGAATTGCCAAGGTAGGTCGTGCCCGGCGGTGGGGTAAACGCGTACGTAGCGGATTGATTAAGTGTGTAGTTGGCGATGGTGGCGTGCCCGGATGGCGACGCGGTGGTGTACCAAACCTCCGCCTCCATCACGTTGCCTGGTTCGACGGCTGGAACGGATACCCTAACCTCGTCGTATGGGTACCATTCGATCCAGGATGAGTAATAGGTGCTTGGAGAACCTGAGCAGTACGCGTCTGCCTCGGTACCGGCCTGTAGGACGTCGTTCGAATTAAAGCCGTCGAAACCGATCCATTGCGAAGAGTAATCCGTTTGGCCATTGCAGACGCCAAAGGCTTGCTGGGCGGTTGGCACAATCCATCCAAAAAAAATGTAACTCCCATTTTTCTTGAACGTGCCTTTTTTTCCGGTTACGACATAGCCGCTCCAATTTGCGCTGGTCGTGGAAACGGCGCCATCATGAAGGGTTGCGCCGGCCAGCACACCTTGAGCGGGACCATTGTAGATGGTCGTTTGCTGTAACTTCGGATTTGCGACGCGCGGCACCGAGATCAGCTTTTTCCAATGGGCGTACTCGTCAGGCGCGCTCTGAGCATCGGGGCGGGGTGGAAATCCGTATTGGTCGAGCTCCGCGTCCGATGCCGAAAGCGGATTAAGGTCCGCAGGCGGCTGAGGGTATGTGACAACCTCCTGGACACTGGTCTGATCGGTTGCAACGCTTTCAGGGGCTGGCGTCCCGTTGGCCAGGGCGAGGGAGCAAGGGGCGCAAAGCGCAATGGCGACACCGAAACCGACCAAGCGGAGGCGTCCAGCAGCTTTCGCGGACAATTTTTTTCTCATATTCCCCTCCAAAAAGTTTGTTAGCAAACCCTTTAATCTGGAATTTGCATTTTGGAACCCGATTCAGGGTGGCACCGAGACACGCGGGTTACAAATGTAAAATTTGAGACCGGATTTGAGTTCAAACGCTTTCCAGGGCATCGCAACGGGCCAGTTCTGCGCCGGAGGCGCGGCGCGTTTGCCAGCCGCCTGGTGCTGGTGGGAGTCTGAATCAGGATTCAAAATGGAAATTCCGGTTGAAACGACCACCAGCTACATCGCCCAGACAAGGAGAACGCACATGACAGCGACCGAGCAACTGCGCCAGGAGCACGAAGCGATAACGCTGGTCCTCTCGATTCTCGAGAAATTATGCCAGCGGCTTGCCAACGGCGAGGAGGTCAATCCTGAGCATTTCGGCCAGGTGCTGGAGTTCATCCAGGTCTTCGCCGATCAATGTCACCACGGCAAGGAGGAGCAATTTCTCTTTCCCGCCCTCGAAGCGGCTGGCATCCCCAAGGTCGGCGGACCGATCGGCGTGATGTTGAGCGAGCATGAGCACGGCCGCGCCCTCATCCGGCAACTGGCCGCCGCGTGGCAAAAACATCGCTCGGGCGATCGCGCGGCCGCGGCCGCGGTGATTACGAGCGCGCGCGACTACAGCGCGCTTTTGAATGGCCACATCTTCAAGGAAAACAATGTCCTCTTTCCGATGGCCGAGGCGCGCCTGTCGGCCGACAGCCAGCGGCGGCTGTTGGAGGAATTCGAGCGGCTCGAAATCGAGCGCATCGGCGCAGGCAGGCACGAGCAGTTCCACAAGACTTTGGATTTTCTCAAACAAACCTATCTTGGATAGAAAGCGCGTCTGAATCGTCCGGCGATAGCGTTTTGGCGGCAGTCAAAGATCGCCACAGCAATGAGGCCGTTTAACTCGCGCTGACGCGGAGCGGGCGCGCGACGCGGCAGCCTGGCTCGAAAGCGTCTCATCGCGGGACGCATCTGCGTCACTTGCAGAACAATCGATTGACGATGGGCCAGTTCCCGCGGCCCTTCGATCCCGATTTCCAGCCATCTCGTGCGTATTCTGAACGGTCACGAAATCCATCCAGGTCGGCATAGTGATTGCTTTACTGTGACATGCAATAGCGCGATGTCGGGCGCGAGGATTTTTTTCGAATGGACTTGTTGGTCGTAGAAGAGAACCCAACGGATCGGATGCTTATCCAGGCCCGGCTCCGGCGCGCATTCCCGAGCGCGCAAATTTTGGCCGCCGACGGTCCGCTTCAGTTGAATGAGCACCTCAAGCGCGACGGCTGCGATATCGTGATCACGGACTATTGGCTGGGTTGGATTGACGGGTTGTCGGTCCTCCAGCGCGTGCGTCAGCGATGGCCGCGGACCCGGGTAATCATGCTGACCGGCAACGGCGGCGAAGAGGTGGTGGCGAGCGCGTTCAAGCACGGTTTGTATCGCTATCTGCTCAAGCCCGGCGGCTTTGATGAGCTTGTGGCTGTGGCCGGAGCGGCGATGGAGAGCAAGCGACGCGAAGATTTCCAAGAACTGATGGCGATGATCGTCAATTCGCTTCCTGACGGAATTCACAGCGTGGACACCGCCGGGATAATCACGGCGATTAACCCGGCGGCGCGTCGGATATACGGATATGAAGACACCGAGATTGTCGGCCGCACCAATGAGATTCTGCTGCCGGCTGCGCGCCGCGCCGAAATCCGGCGGCTTCATCAGCGGGCGTTTGGCGGGGAAATCGTGCCGCTATTTCCAACCCTTCAGGTCCGCAGCGACGGCGCCGAAATCGCGGTCGCGATGACGATTCTCCCGATGCGTGACGGCGACGGCGCGGTATCCAACGTGGCGTGTATCACCACTCCTATTGGCAAGCCGATTCGCGAGTTAGCCAGCTCGAGCGCGCGGCAGGAGGACCGGCTGGTGGGACCGGATCGGTGCCGTCCTCCGCCCGGCTCGCAGCGAGCACCTGACACTAGCGGGGACGGTCGTGCGTAGTTCTCATCGCCACATTTGGTCGTAATGCTATTCGTTGTTCCATTGCGGAGTCTTGCCTTTTGACCTGCTACCTTGGCGCCCGCGGGAAGGCTACAGTAAACAGTCTGATGGCTCGCAATGACGGCTCGAACAATCCGGCGGAGAGTGGCGCATTGAACCATCTGTCGATTGACCGGGGCCGCCCGATAAGGATCGCGCTTTACTACGCGGTCGGCGCTCTCATCTGGATAGCGATCTCCGGTCGGGTGCTATCACTGATGCCGGCGCATTCGTACGCGCTTAACCTAAGCGTGAACACGCTGCTGCTCTACCTGGTCGTATCCTACTATACGAAGACGATTCGGATCTCGGTTGCGGCGCAAGAGGATGCACTCCTGCGTGCGCGCGGCTACTTCGAATCGGCGGTCGAGGGAATCGTTTCGGTGGATAGCGCCGGGATGATTTGTCAGCTCAATCCGCACGGGCAGGAGCTGTTTGGTTACGACGAAGAGGAACTCGTCGGTCAGCCGATAGAAGTCCTGGTGCCGCAACGCTTCCACTATCGCCACGGGGCGCATCGCGACGGATTTTTTAAGGCGCCAAAATCCCGCATGATGGGCCGCGGGATGGAGGTTGCGGCACGCCGAAAAGACGGCAGCGAATTTTCCGCCGAGATCAGCCTCAACGTGGTTCATACGCGTAGCGGCAAGCTGATAATCGCGTTCGTCGCGGACATCAGCGAGCGCCTTGTGATGGAGCGCGAGGCGCGCCGCAATGAAACAGTGGACGCGCTGGCGGCGGTGGCGGCAGGAGTCGCGCACGAATTGAACAACCCGTTGGCCGTGATGGCGGCGCGAATCGAGCTGATGCTGCTGTCGGACCAGGATCTCAGCGCCCAGATGCGCGACGACCTGCTGGTCTTGCAAAAAAACATCGAACGCGCCAGCCGCATCTCGCACAGCATGCTTTCGATCGCGCGTCAGCGCCCCGGCGTGCGTTATGCGATGGACATGAACGTGGCGGTCGAAGAGGCGATGCTGATAGTTGGGCCAGAAGCCAGGGGCGGCATGCTCCGATATGAAACGAACCTCGATCGCTCGCTGCCGGAGGTGATGGCCGAGCCGACCGGTCTGGAGCAGGTGCTGATCAACCTTATACTGAATGCACGCGACGCGGGCGCGCGCCTGATACGCATCGAGACTGCGCGGGCTCCGGGGAGCGCCGCTCATCTTCAGTTGTCAATCTCGGATGACGGCCCGGGAATCAAGAGCGACGTGATCGCGAAACTGTTTCGGCCGTTCTTCACGACCAAACCCAAGGGGACCGGCCTGGGGCTGTGGTTGAGCCAGCGGATCGTGCAGGATCACGGCGGCAGTATCAAGGTTGAATCGGTGGCGGGCAAAGGCGCCACCTTCACCATAACGCTGCCGACGATTGACGAATCGGCAGCCGCGCGCGCGGCGCTTCCCGCGCGAGATGAACCGCCGGCGCCGCCGCAAATCCCGGCCGCGCGAAGCAATCAGTCGGGCCGCTAGCCTATTTTTTCCACGCCTATGGCTGCGCAAGCGAAAATTCTGATCGTGGATGACGAACGCGACCTGGTGGACGCATACGTCCGGCTCCTCGAGCGCTCGGGCTATCGATGCGTCGGCGCATTCGACGCCAACCAGGCAATCCAGATGATCGACGCCGAATCACCCGACCTGGTGATCACGGACTTGAGCCTGCCCGATAACAGCGGCGTCGAGATCGTCCGCCGCGTGCGCGCGAAGTTGCCGGTCACACCGATCATCGTGATGTCGGGACACAACACGCCCGGACTCCACGAAGCGGCGCAGGCGGCCGGCGCGCACATCTCGCTTCTGAAGCCCGTTTCGATAGCCGAGCTTCGGCGCGTGATCGGCGAAGCGCTCGCGCGCTGAACAGCCGCCGGCGAAATTACAGGGTGCGTTTGAAGGACATGCTGGCTACCACCAGCATCAGGACCATGAAGACCAGCAGAAACGCGACGTCGCCGCTGACCGCGGCGAAGTCCGCGCCCTTGAAGAGAATCTGTTTGATCGCGCTCACCGAATGGGTCTCGGGATTGAAGTGCGCGAAGGTTCGCAGCCAGGGCGGAAAACTCTCGACCGGATAGATCGCGCCGCTCGGGAAAAACAGGATCACGTTCAGAAATCCCGAAAACGTCCCGACCAGCCGCGGATGGCCCGCGCGTCCAAGCAGCGCAAACGTCATCGCCAGCAGACCGGTCGCGCTGATGACGATTATTCCGATCAGCATCGCCAGCGCCATGGGTCCACCGAGGATTCGCCCGCGCGTGATCAACAGGCCCAAAAACAACACCACCACGCCGGCGATGCTGGTTACGGTCACGCCGCTGGCGAGGATGCCGCCGGCGATGTCCCATCGTGAAAGGGGAGTCACCAGGTAGCCCTCCGTCACGCCGAGAAATTGATCCATCACCCAGTTGAAAACGCCGGACATCAGCGAGCCCATGAACATCGCCATTACGATGACGCCCGGGATCAGCGATCGATCGTAATCCACGTACGGGAACAGCCAGTTCGGGCGCAGCGAGATGTCGTTGAGTTTGGGTTCGCGCGCGGTGACGAAGGTAACCTTCACGGTTGCGACCGCTTGGTCGAGCGCGGCTTCGAGCGTTTCGGAGCTGATCTGGTCGACGTTGTCGGTGAACAGTCCGATCTGCGCGATGCGCCCTTCGGCGACCGCATGGCTGAAGTCGGGCGGAATTACGACCGCGGCTTTGAAGAGCCCGTGGCGGACTTCGCCGGTCGCATAGCCCGGGTCGTTCTCGAAGGTGATGTCCACGGTCTTCGGTCCCGCCTGTAGCGCGAGCAACTGTTCGATGATTCGGCGCGCGTAGAGTCCGTGATCCTGCTGGACGACGACAATCGGCAGATGCTTGAGCTGGCCCTGGAAGGAATTGCCCATTATCACGAGATAAAAGATCGGCATGAGGATAACCGATATCAGCGTGACCGGATTGCGCATCAGCTTCTTGAGATCGCGGCGCATGACGGCGAGGAACTTCAGCCCGAACATCGGCGGCCTCCTCAGCGGTGCTGCGGCATCCCGGCCCCGACCAGCAAGCTGACCTTTTTGGCCGGCTCGTCGCGGAGCGTGCGCCCGGTGAAGTGGATGAAGACGTCTTCAAGCGAGAGTTTCTGCACGGTGATCGAGGTCACCCGGTCGCCGGCTCCATCGACCGCCTCGATAATTTTCGGAATCGCGTGCGCGCCGTCATTGGCCGAAAGCTGCAGGCGGTTGCCGCCATCGCGATTCACCCCGCGCAGATACGGCATCGGCCGAAGCATCTCGGCGATCGCGTCGGGATTTTTTTCAACCACCAGATCGATCCGGTCCGCACCCGGAACCATCGATTTGAGTCCCATCGGCGTGTCGAGCGCGATTATCTTGCCGGCATCGACGATTGCGATCCGATCGCACAGCGCCTCCGCCTCGTCCATGTAGTGCGTCGTAAGCGAGATGGTAATCTCGCTTTCCTTGCGCAGCGTCTCAAGCAGGTCCCACACCGCGCGCCGGCTTTGCGGGTCAAGTCCGATGGTCGGCTCGTCGAGGAACAGCACGTCGGGCGAATGAATCAAGCCGCGCGCAATCTCGAGTCGCCGCCGCATCCCGCCCGAGTAGGTCGCGACCAGATCGTTGGCCCGCTCGTTCAGCCCTACCATATGGAGCAACCGATGCCCGCGGTCGCGGCGCTCGCGGCGCGACAGACCGAAGAACTCGCCGTAGATATCGACGTTCTCCCATCCGGTGAGATCGAGGTCCGAGGTCAGCGCCTGCGGAATGACGCCGATATTTTGGCGCACCTTGCGTGGATACCGCGCGACGTCGAAACCCGCGACGAACGCCTGCCCGCCGCTCGGCGCCAGCAGCGTGGTCAGCATCCGCACCACCGTCGTCTTGCCGGCGCCGTTGGGCCCGAGCAGTCCGAACACCTCGCCGCGGCGGACCTCGAAGCTGACCTTGTCGACCGCGGTAAAAGTGCCGAAGCGCTTAGTCAGGTCTTTGGTCTGTATTGCTGGTGACTCTGGTTCCATCGGTTCTCGGGAAGGTGACTTCCGCGGTCATTCCGGGCTTGAGTTCGCCTTCGGCCTGCAACACCTGGACCTTGACGTAGAAGGTGCGAATATCCTGGCGCCCGCGGCGTACATCGCGCTGGGTTGCGAACTGGCCTTCCTGACCGATCGCCATGATTCGACCGGTGAAAATCAGTGGCGGTGTGGTCGGCAGTTTCACCTGCGCCGACTTGCCGATGTACAGCGGACCCAGGTCGGTCTCTTCGACATCGACCCGCGCCCAGATCGTCGAGAGGTCATCGACGGTCAGAACCGGCACGCCCGGCGTCACCCATTCACCGACTTCAAGCGCCTTGCTGACCACGACGCCATCGACCGGCGATTTTACCTCGGTGTCCACCAATTGGTCGGCGTAGAGCTTCGCGTTGGCCCGCGCGCTTAGCACGTCGGCCTCGTCCTGCTCGACGCTGGTGATGGCGTCATCGCGAATCTTGGCCGCGATCACGTTTTCCTTCGCGAGTGCTTCGTCGCGCACCAGGTCGCGCCGCGCCTGCGCCAGGTTGGCCTGCGCATGAGCGAGATCGGCCTTCGACTTGGCGAGTTGATTTCTCAGATCGATATCCTCGATCAGGCATACGACCTGTCCCTTTTTCACGCGGTCGCCCTCGAGCAGATCGAATCGCTTGATACGGCCGGCGATTCGACTGGTGACATTCACTTCAGGCGCCTCGATCATCCCGACGGTCTCGATCGCCGAATGATCCTCGGCCGGCCACAAGTACGCGCGTCCGAAAGAATATAATCCGAAGGCAACACCGGCCAGGATTGCCAGCTGAATGGCCCGGCGAACGATCGTTCGAATCATTGTGGATGCTCCGGCTTGAAGTGTTGCGACGGGTCTGCGCCGAGCGATCTGAGCATCAGGTTGCCGAGCTCGCGGCTGAGATCAGAGACCGGCCGGCTGGTACCGTAATACAACAGCAGCGATCGAATCGCGCCCTGGATCGTAAACGTCGCCAGGCGCGGATCGATTCGCGTGAACACGCCGGTCCGGATTCCTTCTTCGATTAGCGACGCGAAAAAATTGAACCCGCGCTCGCGCGATCCCTCGATAATCCGATTGCGCGCCTCGGCCAGCCGCGGTTCCTCGGTTGCGAAAAACTGAAGAAAATCGCGCCGCTGATCGTAAAACTCCACCATGACGGCGATCGAACGCCGCAGCCTCTCGACCACCGGCAGCCTTGGATCGGCGCTGCTTTGATAGGTCCGATATGCGGTGTCGAGTCCGTCGCTCAAAACGCCGAGGTAGAGCGCGTCCTTGGACGGAAAGTAGAGATAGAGCGTCCCTTTGGCGACTCTGGCGGCCTCCGCTACGCGATCCATCGTGACGGCCTGGTACGGCTCGTGCGCGAAGAGCTTCAGCGCGGCAGCCAGAATACGTTCGCGCTTGGCGGCTTGCTCGTCGTGAACGTGAAACGGTCGTCCATTGGGAATTCCAGCCGAATTTATGCCTGTTCTGTTCATATACTGACCAGTCAGTCATATATATGAATGCGCGGAGGTGCGAGTCAACAACCGGGGATTGCCGCAGCCACGTTGGTTGCGCGTCCCGGGATGCGTGCCTAGACTCGTCAGGTTCGAGCGTCCATCAAGCCAAGCGCCCGTAGCTCAACTGGATAGAGCATCAGACTTCGGATTCGCTGGCGTACCTTCCAACCGCATCCGACCATATCCAGTCGCGTACACGCCGCGAGCGAGCAATCCGCAAACCCTCTGGCGGACAGTGACTTTCTCGCGCCCGCGTCCAGACCTGATTTTGGGTTAGGTCGTCGGTTCGGTCGTCAGCGGTCTTGCGGCGCGGGTGTGGGTCGTCAGGTGGGTCGTCAACTTATTTTCTCTGCTTGCTCTGCTCGCTCATTGAACAATCAGAGAAAAGAGTAAATAAATAATAGATAATTCCTATGAATGACCAGAAAAAACTTTGAAGTAGAGAATGATCAAGCAGAGACATGAGCGGGAGATCGCTCACTTAGATTTGAGCTGGCCGAACGATTCCACGGGGATTAGGGCAGGAGTATTCGGACTACTGAAGAAAAAACCCGAGACCCTTACCGCCGACTTTTTGAATATTGTCCTTGAGGTAGTGGGGAAGCCCGGCGACAGTCCGGTGACGCAGCATCGGATACCAAAGCAGCACCGCAGTTCGGCTGATCGTCTTGCGGATTTTGTAGGCGAGACGGTTCTAGGCGATAAGCGAACGCGCGACGATGAGGTCGGACACTGGAAGCTCAAATCGATCCGGGTAGTTTTCTTGCCCGCGCCCAAAGCGAAGCCGCGCTAGTCGCTATCGCACCGCGCGTCCGGCTACCCACGTCGCGCCGCGGGGCGCCGGCTGGCATGTCCGGTCACACTCTGCGCGACGAACGCGGCTCGAGGCGGGCAGCGCGCGATTACGGGCCGATGGCGCGCGAGTCCCCCCGTCTATGCTTTTTTCGTCGTGCGCGGGCGGGTCGGCTCCCAATTCCACTGACGGGATTGCGCGGTTTCTGCTTGCTTAGGTGACGCGCCCGAGCGCAGGCTGGTACTCTTTGCTCGGGGTGAGGCGAGATGGATTCGTTGAGACACTCCACTTGACAGTGAACAAATTGACCGTGAACAAACGTCGATGCTTAGTAGCTCTTCGCGGGCAGTACCGCCTTGGGGGAAAAATCGATGGCAGTTGCGAGTTTCAAAGCCGCGAAAGTGCGCTTGGAGATAGCGGCTGTTCTCGGGCTGATCGCCGTTGCGGGCGTCGTCCTATTTGGTCCGCGCGCTCCACTTTGCGTCTGGGCCGATAATCGTCAACACGACGGCTGACCCAGGCTCGGCGGGAGTTTGCGCCCTGCGCGACGCGATCACCGCAGCCAACACTCAGGTCGCCGTGAACGGATGCGCGGCAGGCACCGGCACCGACACCATTACCTTCAGCGTCAGCGGCACGGTCACGCTTGGCAGCACTCTCCCCGCCATCGTTAACACGCTGACGATTGATGGCAGCGGGGAAAGCGTTACTGTCAACGGCGGTGGTACTTATCAGGTACTTTTGGTGAACGGGGGCGCCACGCTCAACCTGAATGACCTGACGATTGCCGACGGCTATGCATCACCCTTCGTCGGCGCTGGCTGGGGCGGCGGCATCTATAGCGTCGGCACGCTGACCGTCGCGAACAGCACTTTCTCGGGCAACAGCGCGCCTTCGGGCCTTGGCGGCGGCATCTTCAACGGCGGCACGCTGACGGTCACCAACAGCACCTTCTCCGGTAATTCGGCCTTCAAGGGCGGTGGCGGCATCGGAGGCGGCGGCACGGTCACCAACAGCACCTTTTCCGGCAACTCGGGGGGGCAGTACGGCGGCGGCATCTTAGGCCCCGGCACGGTCACCAACAGCACTTTCTCCGGTAACTCGGCTTCCGTCGGCGGCGGCATCTATTTCGATACCGGCGGCGGCACGGTCACCAACAGCACTTTTTTCGGTAACTCGGCCTCCGTCGCCGGCGGCATCTATAACGGCGGGGGCACGCTGACGGTCACCAACAGCACCTTCTCCGGCAACAGCGCGTACGGCGATTACGGCGAGGGCGGCGGCATCGCCAACGAAGGCGCGCTGGCGGTCACCAACAGCACTTTCTCGGATAACAGCGCGGGCTACACCGGCGGCGGCATCTGGAACTACGGCCTGTTGACAGTCACAAACAGCACTTTCTCGGGCAACAGCGCGGGCTCCGGCGGTGGCGGCATCTACAACAGTCGCGGTACGCTGACTGTCTACAACAGTATATTGGCTAACAGCACCTCGGGCGGAAACTGCTCAGGTCCCGTCACCGATGGCGGCTACAATATCTCCGACGACGACACCTGCAGTTTCACTGGCACCAATGTCACCAATGGCCAGACCATAGGCGATAACGTCAATCCGCTGCTCGCCTCCAATGGGCTGCAGAATAACGGCGGGCCAACGCAGACGATCGCGCTTCAACCGAACAGCCCGGCTATCGACGCGATCCCGATTGCTCATCAATGTCCGGCCACCGACCAGCGCGGTGATCCGCGTCCAGATCCGGAAGGCTCCGCCTCTGCTTGCGACGTCGGCGCGTTCGAGTCGACACTGACAGCGGCTGCGACACCGACCGCAACGGCTACTGCAACGCCAACGCCAACGGCGACTGCGACTGCGACTGCGACGGCAACCGCAACTCAGACAGCAACCTCGACTGCGACGCCGACAGCCACCCGCAACGGCAACCGCAACTCAAACCACGACTCCAACTGCGACTTCAACATCGACACCGACCGCGACTGTAACCGCAACGTCAACGGCAACTGCAACTCGTACGGCCACGCCAACTGCAACCGCGACGCCGGTGTACGCCAAAATCGTGATTTCGCCTCACGCGGTTGCGTTCGGAAAGCATCGGGTCGGCTCGACAATCGAAAAGTCCGTGAAGGTCAGTGCGAAGAAATCGAATCGGCTGCCGGTTTTGATCGAGGGGATTTCGGTGAGCGGCGGCGATTATGCTTGGGATGCACTGTCATCGAGTTGCGCGGCGGGGGATTCGCTTGCGCCCGGACGGGCCTGTTACATTGCAATTGAGTTCACGCCGCCGGCGGTGACAAAGGACCAGAGCGACACCGGCCAGCTTATCGTGACGACCAACGCCGAGGTCGAAAAGCCGGCCGGCGGCCGGATTGCGCTCAAAGGCGGCGGTAGCGCGCCGAAGCGGAGCCGAACGAAATGAGGGCATCCGCCACGCCGCCGCGGCCGGGCGCGAGTGCCACTCGCGCCAGCTTTTGGTGATTTTCACGGTTCGTTGGGGACAGTCCGCGATCCCGCATATGAGCTCAGGAGCGCGGGACGGGTCTATCTCACACCGCGGGCAGATTTCGCGCTCGACCATGACGCGGTGCCGGCCATCGGCGCGTTTACGCCTCATCAGTAACTTCCCCAGCGGGAATGTTTGAGGCGTTGCCTTTGCCGCGCGAAGCGGGCTTGCTCCTGGCCCAGGTCATCGGCCCGGTCCAGCTTCTGTTGGCGCCCGAGCGTGTTTACGCCGGCAGGTGCCGCACAGTCGCGCAGCGAGATAAATTCATATGCCCCGCGCCCTTCGCCGCGGAGGAAATTGAGTGCCTGGGTAATCGCATCGACCTGATCATCGTGCGGTGCTGCGGGGAAACTCGTCGCCTCGTCAAGAAAATCGGCCAACCAAGGCGCTTCGGACGGAACGAAAACTCGCCCGGATTCGATCAATGGGCTGACTGCGTGCGCCCGGCTCACTTTATCGCCCATCGGCCGGACCGGAAGGATCGGCAGTCGGGTTTCAGCCTTGAGCGCTTGGATGAGGCTCTGTCCGCTCGCGGCGTCCTCGATTAAAACGCAGTGCGGTCTCCATACCTCGGCGAGCGCAACCGCCTGGCGCTTAAGCTCGGGAAATTCCCATCGGCCGCGGCTGACATGGCGGACGTAGTAGCCTTCCTTTGTCTCAGCGACCACGGCGATCACTGAGTAGTCGTTCGATTGTCCGGTCTTGAAAGCACAGTCGAGGGAGAAAATTGTTCGGTGACACTCGACGGGCCCGGCGTAGGACCGCCACCATTCGCGCCGGAAGATGGCGCCTTGTTCGGGCGCCGGCCGCTGCTGATAGAGTGACAGAAACGCACTCGATCCGATCGCTTCGCGGATCCGTTCGAGCGCTTCAAGCGGGAATCTCGCTGGCCACAACGCATCGCCTTCTTTTCTCCAACCTTCGTTCGTCTCGCAGATCGCTGGCAGCGAAATAACCTTCCAGCCTTCGCTCGCGTGCTCCTTCAATAACCAGCCCGCGAGATCGGCTTCGTGCCAACGGGTTTGAATCAAAACGACGGCGCCGCCTGGCTCGAGGCGGGTGTACGCAACGCTTTCGTACCACTCCTGAAGCGAACGTCGGAACGCGGCTGAGCGGGCATCCTCGCTGGACTTGATCGGATCGTCGATCAACAGCAGGTCAGCGCCGCGCCCGGTGATCGGTCCGCCGGCGCCGACGGCGTAGTACGCGCCGCCTTGGGTCGTGTGAAACCTATGGACGCTATCGCTATCGTCAGCGATCACGCAGTCGGGGAAAATTTGACGGTGCAGCCGTTCGCTCGCGAAGTTGCGGACCCGCCGTCCGAAATCGGCGGCCAGTTCTGCGCCATAAGAACTCGCGACGATCGATCGGTCGGGATGGCGTCCTAAATACCAGGCCGGAAACAAAGTTGACGTGAGCAGCGACTTGCCGTGTCTCGGTGGCATCGCGACGATCGCGCGATCCAGTTCTCCGCGTTCGACGCGCTCGAGGACGCCGACAAGAATCCGCAGGTGAGGCGGCAGTTCGAAACGCGGATACATGGCGGCGGCGTAGCTCGCGAGATCCGTGCGCGCGTGGTCAAGCTGGGCTGCTCTGCTCACTACCTGCCTCTCGCACCTTGCGCACTTTTGAAATCCGTTCGAACACCGCATCGAGCGCACGGTCACCGTGATCGGAAATTGATGCCGCAGTCAAACCGCAATGACGTAGCAGATCGGCTTGCGTGGCAGCCAGCCGGCGCACGGCGTCGATCGAGCTGCACAGCTCGCCGTCATCATTATCGCCTCGTCGGTCGGGAATCCCGCGCGCGCCAGAAATTCGGACGGCCGCAGGCTATCCGGCAGATCAACCTGCCAGCGAGGGCGCTGCCCGAGTGCGAATTGACGGACATCGTCGCGCGTGATCGTTCGGCGGTTCGTCGTCATGGCGCGGAAATCGACCGCTGTGGGCTTTTCGCCCTGTTCAAGCATCGATTCGATCGCGGCTTTTTCCGCGGCGCGCCATCCGTGGTCATCGAGCGGACCAAACCAGGGCTCAAGCGCGTCGGCTACGCTCGGCGGCTTTAAGCGCTCGCGCTCAAGTCGCGCCGACTCGCGAGCCTCGGCGACGACCTCGGCGACAAGCGGCGCGAGCCGGGCACCGCGCGGGATCGCTTCTTGGGCTCGCTCGAGGAACAGTTTCTCGCCGTCGTGCCGAATTTTCGAGGCGAGCTCCGCCGGCAAGCCGTCAGTCTCGCGCTCGATGTTCTTTGCGAACACCATCAGGTTGTGCTCAAGCTCGGATGGAATCGCGTGGATCTGTTCGACGAATTCTTTTGAAAACCTTTGTTCGATGCTGCTCATTGTTCCCCTCGTCCTCGTCCTACTATTCCGGTTCAACCAATCGTTCGATCGCTCGCCTCGGGATCATTAGCCGCCTTCCGATTTGACGAGCAGGCAGTTGTCCCTCGGCAATTGCAGTGCGGACAGTCCGCACGTCAACGCCAATCTCCGCGGCGGCCTTTGGCAGCGAAAGAAGAAGCCCTGTTTTGGCGCGTCCAGTATTCATCGGCCTGATAGTGTATGAAACGCGGCGTGCCTGCCGGGGTGTCATGCAGACATCAGACCTCATGGATTCGGCCGCCATTGGAGCGCACCAGGTACATTCCCCGGCCGCATGCGCTGCGCTGCAAGCCGACCCGCTCATGCCGGTGCCCGGCCTCGCGGCAGAAAGGGCAGGGCCAGGCCAGTTCGAATCCGTATGCGCGCCGCTGATGCCGGAACGCCAGGACAATCGGATACTCCGGCGTCGCGTGTGTTCGCGCGCAGATCGCTACACTCAAATCCATCTCACTTCACCCGATTGAACGTATAGACGGACCCATCTGGTCGCCGAATGTTTACGGAATGCGCGAAGGCCGGCAAAACGAGTACATGGCCCGGATGCGCCTCGAGGTGATCTTCGAGCCGCTTGAGCTGCGTCTCGCTCCACCAAAAATATGAGGTTCGCTCATGCTGACCGCGATCGAAGTTTTGGACCTGTAGCTTCGGCGCCGGCGCGGTAAGTATCTCGTGGCACTTGGGGCAATGCGTGAACACAGGCTGCTCCTGCTTCGGCTCGGCCGGAGCCTCCGTCGGCGCGTCGTCTTGGACAGACACCTCGATAGCCTCATCGTCGCTCAACTCGGATGCGGATGCCGTCGCGGATTTCGGTGCGGACGGAAACGTCTTCAGGTATTTAATGACAGCGGCGCTGTCGCGCCCGATCGCCTTTGCGGTTTCTCTCGCTGCGATCTTCGGACCGTCTATCAGCACCTTTTTGTCAGGCGTCAACGTCACGCTGACGTCGCGGCTGTGAGCCGCCTCGATCAGTTTCTCGATTTCTTCCATCAACATTTTCCCTCACCTCGGTTTTTCACGGTCGCCTAAGCGACCAGCATGGACGTTTTTTCCCAGTCGCCGATCCCCAACCAATAAGGACCTCGCAGCTTTCCGCGCTGCGAAGCTCGGACGCCGATTTTTTCCTTGGCTCGCCGCAACGTGGCGGAGCTGATCTCGAGATCACCGGCGAGCGCTGCCATCTCCTTCGCCAACATGGGACCGGCGCCTAACTTGTCTTGCAGGAATTCGACCGCCTCGTTCAGCGCGTCAGTATTTCGGTGCTGTCGCGGTGCGCGCAGCAGGTCGTCTGCGCGAAGTGAACATTCGCCCGCTACCCATTCGACACGCGCGATGCTTTCGCCAGCCTCAGCCCGGATGCGGAAAGCCAAGCTCGACGTTTTCGGCCCCAGGTTCGCCTTGTGGTGTGCGAAGACGCGAACACGCTCAGCCTCCGGCGCCTTGTCGTTCGGATCGTATCCAACAATGAAGCCGGCGCGAGCGGCGCCGATGATCGCGATGCTACCGCTTCCCCGGTAGAGCGCGTTTTCCAGCGCCGCCTGCTTTGTCAAATGGCGGATGCAGATAATGGTACAGCCCGTTGATTGCGCCAGGCGCGACAGGACCGCCATCACGCGCCTCACGCTGGCGTCACGATGCGAGTCAACGCGCTCGGAGACGAAACCGCTCAACGGATCCAGAATCAGCATCCGGGCGCCATCGGCTCGGATGATTCGCTCCAACTCGCGGACGTGTTCGGGAAGCGTAAGCACATGCAACTCGCCGGCGCGATCGAATGCGCTCGGGACGATTCGGATCCGATTCAGGTCAGCACCGTGCACTTCGAGCCGTGCAGCGAGCGTGTTCGGACTGTCTTCAGCACTCACTACGATCACGTTGCCGATCTCGCACGGCTCGCCGTCTGGCCACGGATTGCCCTTGCTCTTACGCGCCGCGAAGTCGAGCGCAAGGGTCGTCTTGCCTACGCCCGGATCCGAATCGAGTATGACGACTTCGTCGCGTGGAAACTTTTGCCACCACTCCCATTTTGTCGGCGTCACGATGATCGATGCTGCTGATACACCGAGCAGGCCGCGTGCTTCATCAAGCGCCGCGCGAACCGCATCGGCACCGTCGATTTTCGCTACGTCATTGAAGTCGCATTTCGCAGCCGCGTTGCCCTTCAGCTTCGGAATAGCAACGCGACCGTGAACAGCCTTCTCCGCTTCGCGAGCGTGTGTGATGCCAGGGTTGCCTTTGGTTTCAGAATCGTTGTCGGCCGCGATGACGATCGACGCCTTTGGATGTTTCTTGCGCAGCGATTGTGCGACTGGAAGTATGTTGCCGGCGCAGAACGCGATCTCGACCGGCGCCGCACCGTCGATTGCCTCATAAATGCTTGCGGCCGTCGCGTAACCTTCCGCGATGTAAATGAGTTCGCCCGGCTCGCCGCCGAGTCGATAGGAGCCGCCGGCGACCTTGCCGCCTTTGGCAAATTTTTTCTCACCGTGCTCGTCAATCGACTGCAGCGACGTGAGCGCACCGTCGACGTACACCGGGACGAGTAGCCGGCCTTTTGAATCTTCTTTGATCCCGTGCACACGCACGCGCTTGGCGCAGAGATAGGGATGATCGGGATCAGCGTTCTTTGCTTCCGCCCATACCTGCCGCGACTGTTCAGCCGCCGCCGCGTATTCCTTTTCGCGCTCGACCTTCGCCGCCGAAATTTGCTTTGTGATCGCGGTGCGGACCTGCGGCGCGATATCGTCAGCGCCCTCCGCCTTCCATTTGATGGGCTCTGGATGCAAGCGCCAATGCCCGAACGCGCCCGCGGCAACGCCGTCTGAATGGAGCACGTAGAAACCCGTGCGTTCGCTCGGATCGTCGCCGGGACCGCGATACCGATGTAGTTTGCCGTCAGCGATTATCTCGCCGTCGCACTCGAGCCCGGCGGCAGCCATCGCCGCACGAAACTGTTCGATCAGGTCCGACATGCCCGGCTACTCTTCCGCGGGTCGGTCGGCCGCCACCGTCTCGGCCGCCATCGCTTCAAGCGCGGCGCGTGGAATGCGCAGCGATGCGCCGATCTTGCGAGCCGGAATTTGGCCTGCGGCGATCAGCTCGTAGACCTTGCTGCGCGAGACCTGCAGCAACTTCGAGACCTCGATAGGTCGCAGAAACAAGGGTCGCTCGGCTTCCATGTCAGCCCACCTGCCGAGCGGCGAGATAGGCGTCAAGGTCGGCACGCTGGATGATGATGCGACGACCGAACCGGGACGCCTTCAGCATCTCGCGTTGAATCTCAAGCCTGACCAATTGCTCCGATACGCCAATTTCCTGGGCAACCTCAATGACTGACAAGGCCCGCCATTGCGATTCGCCAATCACTATTGATGTCTTGCTTTTAGCCATAATCGTTGTTATCCTTTTGTTCGTGGGCACTCAGGGAATCAACCCGTTACATGGAGTATTATATACCCATCCGCGTGCCGCAACCCCGCTGCTTTGAAGATTAAAACGAACGTGGAAGCATGACAAATAAAAAACCATCTGTCATGCTTACAACCACGGGCCGCAAGGTCGCCGCTCTCGACCGTCCGCTCATGCGACTGATCGACTTTGCGAACCTGCCCATGCCAATTTCAGAGAGGCGTTCAGCATTATCCACACTGAACGAAGCCCGTCGCGCTCTAGCAGCCGTCGCCGCCGATCCCACGCTGCTCGAGCGGGCGCCGTATCCACTTGGCGACCTGTGTATGCCGGTCGCACTCAAGGTGATCTGGATACGCGCACGCGACCAATTCCCGCATCCCACGGTGCCGGGCGCGGTGTTGGTCCCCGTCGAATCAGGAACCGGATTCAACCCCGCAACCGTCCGTATGGATGTCGAGCATCTTGCTGCAACGATCTGGACCGTGCGCTCGACTCTATGGCGTGTCGCGCTGGCCTATGCGCATCGGGATGCGCGATCTTTCGACGTTGGCGTGCCATCGGCAGGCATATCCGCTGCCCGTGATAGAATCAGCGTCGGCACGGATGGGCGGATTACGATCGAACATCGGGACATCTCCGCCGCGCTGCTGGCAATGCTCGCCCAACTCGACCTAGGCCGTGTGCGAATCTGCCGGGCTCAATATCGACGCACGCACTCGCGGTGCTGTCGCCTCTTTCTCGCACTGCGCCGCGATCAGCAGGAATGCTCGCGCCAGTGCGCCGACCTGCGCAGGCACAACCAGGTGCGCCATCCCAATGCGGTTCAGGTGCGCGATTCCGAAGTGTTCAAAATTCAATTAGCCCGATTCAAAAGGAAGGGTGATTAACATGGCACGAAAGAGCAGAGGCAAAACGGAAGGCTACATCGGCCAGCGCCCGGACGGCCGCTGGGAAGCAAAACTAAATCTCGGATGGGTCAACGGTAGGCGCCGCCGCAAGTGCTTCTATGGCAAGAAGCGCGCCGATGTCGCCGCGAAATTGAACGATGCCATCACCAAGCAGGCACAGGGAGTGCCGATCTCGATCGGCCGCCTCACCGTCGCGCAGTTCATGACGCGATGGCTCGACACCATAAAGCCGCCGATCATTCGACCGCGCACTTACCAGAATTACAAATCGATCAGTGCGCTCCATATCGAACCGGCGATCGGCCAAATCCAACTCTCCAAACTCGACGCCCCGACAATCGAACTGGCGGTATTTGCCGGAAAGTTGGCCGGCGCACAGTCGAGAGAATCGCGCCAGCTCGTTCGATTGCGCCATCTTCGCCGGCAGAACGAAGAGGCCGCGGAAAAGTATCTGCGGCGCATCGCTCGCAAATCTCCCGAGAAGGCGCAACAGCTTCGCGCCGACGTTGCGAAACCGGCGCATTTGTCAGCGACGACGACCCGCCACGTGCGCACGGTGCTTCGGCGCGCGCTCAATCTGGCCGTCAAGTGGCGACTGATAGCATACAATCCAGCCACGCTTATCGATCTTCCCGATGCCGATAACCCTGAAGTGCAACCACTCGCGGCCGAGGATGCGCGCAAGCTACTCACGGCCGCAAAGAGCCATCGTGCAGAGGCGCTATTTGTCCTCGCGATCCGGCTCGGCTTGCGCCGCGGGGAGTTGCTCGGGCTCCAATGGTCCGATGTCCGTTTTGAAGATCGCCAACTTGAAGTTGTTCGCGCGATTCAGCGCGTTGCGGGCCAGCCGCTCGCGTCGGCACCTCTCAAAACCAAAGGCTCGCGTCGAAACATCGCGTTGCCGGAAGAAGTGCTCAGGGCATTGCGAGCGCATCGCGCCCGTCAGGCGGAAGATCGCCTCGGCCAAGGCTCGGCGTGGCACGATCAGGACCTGGTGTTCCCGAACACAGTCGGCAAGCCGCTCGAACCGCGGGCCGTCGATTCCATCTTCAAGCGATTGCTCAAACGGGCCGGGCTGCCCGAGACGACCCGATTCCACGATCTTCGACACACGGCCGCGACTCTGTTACTCGAAAGCGGCGCGGATATGTTTCAAGTTTCAAAGCTGCTAGGACACGCCGGCATCGCAATCACGGCAGACATTTACAGCCACGTCACCCAAGGCATGAGGCGCGGCCTAGTCGAGAAGATGGACGGGATCCTCGAAAGCCCGAAAAGCGAGCCGGCATCCGGTTGATCAACCCCCTGATACAGTGGAATGGTGAACAAGCGGAGAATTCGCCTTGACTGAGTTAGCTTTTGTCTGGTTGATCAAGGCAAGCCATGAATGAGCAACCAGACAACCAGAGCAACCGACCCTCTGCTTGTTCATCTACTCGCCCCGGTATTGCACCGTCCCTGACGCGCGACGTACCCTGAGCCGAGCACCGATTTCAACCGATTCCGACACCAATGGTCGTCAAAATGGTCGTCAAATCTGATTCCATCCGATCGACAATCGCAAAAACCCTTTGTTTTCAATAGCGCGCCCGTAGCTCAACTGGATAGAGCATCAGACTTCGGATCTGAGGGTTGGGGGTTCGAATCCCTCCGGGCGCACCAGGCAACATTCCCGAATCGTTGG
>Ga0208355_1000134_pt1 | contig 36288 bp, 30 predicted proteins | sample NGESurdeep072012_6_FD_184458 | JGI IMG/M metagenome (GOLD analysis project Ga0208355, IMG submission 184458) | Arctic peat soil microbial communities from Barrow, Alaska - NGEE Surface sample 210-3 deep-072012 (SPAdes) | ecosystem: Environmental > Terrestrial > Soil > Wetlands > Peat ... | reverse complement strand
GCGCTCATTTCGTGCCCCCGAATCAAATCGTGAAGCTCATAATGAATCACAACCCGCCGCTAATCCCGAGAGTCAGTCCATACGCAGTCTGGTATAAGTCCGCGCTCTCGCGGCGCGATGCGCCCAAGCTGTGCACGAACCACTCGCCTCTGAAAACAGAGGGCGCAGGGAATGCCGGGCGCCCGATGCGCCCGCAGCCTCGTGTGCAGTGTGTAGGTAGCACACGAGTGTAGTCACCACGGTCACACCGGAAATCGCCCGGCATTCCCCGCGCAATGGTTTTAACGGTTTCCTTCGTGCTCTCCCCGGTGACCGGGCTTCTTTGCCACCGTCGTTGCGCGGAGTTGCTTCCGCGAACTTGACGCCAGCGTCGGGGCGTCAGGACCACACGACTTTGCCGTCCGCCTCCCGCGCCATTCGTCAAAGGCGCGATCCGCGTCCACCGCATTCCATCCCACGTCCGTGACGATCGCGAGCGCCCCTCTGGGGGACGGAACGGCGGAATCCATAAAGCTGCGTCTAGCAAAACGCGAAGCGAAATATTTTTGCGAACGGGGCTGGACAGGAATTAGTGATTTGCCCGTCAGGCAATGCGAGCAGCCCTTGGCGACGGATCGCAGGATGGGTTGAGCCCTTCGCGAAACCCATCGCCCTCGTGCAAACCTGCCGCCGTTTGGTGCGATGCGGTGTAACGATCGGCGCGCGCCAGGGAACAAGTGACCCGCACAACCGTTGCTCAACAACGAACCCGAAGTTGACAATCAAATCGGGGAGAGACCCCAAGATCAGGGATAAAGGCCATGCGTGTCTTGATTCTCGCGACGTCAGTGTTGGCCATTCTCGCCGGCGCGGACGCTGCCACGGCCGGCCCGAGCACCGCCATGCGCGACGTTTCGGCATCCGTCGAACCGGCCGCCGTCAGCACCACCCGGGAAACCGAAGAACGGACCGGCCCTGACAGAACAACGCGTCGCGGCGTGCCGGATCGCCATCATCGCGGTGGTGCTCACTACCACCGCATTGGCGGTCCGGTCGGCCTGGTCGGCGGCATGGTGGCTGGATTGTTCGGACGCCGGTGACGCGACGAATTTGCGCGGGGGCCCACTCCTCCGTGTCGTTGCTCGCCAACGGCCCCCTTTCACTGCCCGCGCTCAATCCCCGCCCGGCGGCGCCAGTGGCTGCGCGATCTCCCGAAACGGCGGCAGCGCCTCGCAGCGCGCGGCATGTGCCGTCAGCGCCGGATAGCGCGCGGCGGGAAACAGCGCGGGATGCGCCTCGCCCGTAAAACGCAGCGCGCAGGCGACCGCGATGTCGGCGTGTCCAATGCGGTCGCCGAACCAGTACGGCGTGACCACGCCGTCGCGCGCCTTCTCCAGCACTTCCAGCACGCCGCCGATCTGCGCTTCGCAGCGCTCGACCCAGATTTTCGACGCATCCTTGCGCAGCACGCGCTCGTAGACCAGGCTGACCGCCTTGTCGCCGAGCCCGGTCGCCAGTGCGCAGATTTTCAAGTGATGGCGGCGTTGCGGGCCGCTACGGGCGATCATCGCCCGTTCCGGCCCGACCAGCTCATCGAGATAATCCAGGATCGCCGTGCTCTCGATCAGCGCCTCGCCGCCATCGAGCACCAGCGTCGGCACCCGGCGCAGCGGATTGTAGGGCGCGATCTTGTCGGCGTCGCCGAAGGTCGACCACGGCCGGTGCTCGAAGGCGAGGCCGTAAAGCCGCAGCGCAATCGCCACGCGGCGGACGAAGGGGGAGTCGTATTGGCCGATCAGGATCATGGGGGATTGAATCCGATTATTGTTGACGGTCATACTCCGCGAAAGCGGAGCATCCAGTACGCCGCAGCGCTTCGGTTCTATCACACGCTCTGGAATACTGGATCAGCCGCTCGCGAGTGATGACGGCGGAGAGAACTACCCCTACCCCTCATCGCTCGCCAGCAGCCCCTTCACCGCCCGCGCCCATCCCGCCAGTTTTCGCTCGCGCGTCGCCGCACTCATCGCCGGCTTGAAGCGATGTTCCAGCCGCCAGTTGTCGGCGAATTTTGCGGGCTCGGGATAGACGCCGGCCGCGAGCCCCGCGAGATAGGCGGCGCCGAGCGCGGTGGTTTCCTGGATCATCGGGCGATCGACCGGCGCGTCCAGCAGGTCGGCGAGCCGCTGCATGGTCCAGTCGGACGCGGTCATGCCGCCATCGACGCGCAGCACGACATGAGCGGCCTTGGCGTCGGGCCAGTCGGCGCGCATCGCCGCCCACAAGTCAAAAGTCTGGTAGCAGACGCTCTCCAGCGCCGCATGCGCGAACTCGGCCGGGCCGGTGTTGCGCGTCAGCCCGAACAGCGCGCCGCGCACGCGCGGATTCCAGTAGGGCGCGCCGAGGCCGACGAAGGCCGGCACCAGATAGACGCTTTGGGTGGAATCGGATTTGTCGGCGAGCGGGCCGGTCTCGCTGGCCTGCTTGATGATGCCGAGCCCGTCGCGCAGCCACTGCACCGCGGAGCCGGCGACGAAGATCGAGCCCTCCAGCGCATAGGTGCGCTGCCCCTTCAGTTGATAGGCGATCGTGGTCAGCAGCTTGTTGTTCGACGCCACCGGCGTGGTGCCGGTGTTGAGAAGGGCAAAACAGCCGGTGCCGTAGGTCGATTTGATCATGCCGGGCGAAAAACAGGCCTGCCCGATGGTGGCGGCCTGCTGATCGCCGGCGATGCCGGAGATCGCGATTGAGCCGCCGAACAACTGGGGCAGGCTGTCGCCGAAATTGGCCGAGGAATCCTTCACCTCCGGCAGCATCGAGCGCGGCACGCGCAGGATCTTCAGGAGATCGTCGTCCCATGCGCCGGTATGGATGTTGAACAGCAGCGTGCGCGAGGCGTTGGTGGCGTCGGTCGCATGCGCCTTGCCGCCGGTCAGCCGCCACAGCAGATAGCAATCGACGGTGCCGAACATCAGCTCGCCACGCTCGGCACGGGCGCGCGCGCCGGGGGTTGAATCGAGAATCCACGCCACCTTGGTGCCGGAGAAATAGGGATCGACGATCAGGCCGGTTTTCGCCGATATCGCCGGCTCGTGGCCTTCACTCTTTAATTTGGCGCAGATATCGGCGGTGCGGCGGTCCTGCCAGACGATGGCGCGATGAATGGCCTGACCGGTGACGCGGTCCCACACCACGGTGGTTTCGCGCTGGTTGGTGATGCCGATGGCGGCGATGTCCTTTGCGCCGACGCCGGCCTTCTTCAGCGCCTCGCGGCAGGTGGCGATGGTCGAGGTCCAGATGTCCTCCGGCTCGTGCTCGACCCAGCCCGACGCCGGAAAATGCTGCGGGAATTCCTGCTGCGCGATCGCGGCGATCGAGATGTCCGATCGAAACACGATGGCGCGCGAGGATGTGGTGCCCTGATCGATGGCCAGCACATGGGACATGATGTTTTTCCTGGCGTTGCTTCCCGGGGTGTTTGTTTTGGTGCGGTTGCGCCAAGGCAAGCGGATTGGGATTGGTTCGTCAATATCGCCCGTGGTGGCAGGAAGATTGCCCGGCCCCTCACCCGGCGCTACGCGCCGACCTCTCCCCGCATTGCGGGGCGAGGTCAAGAAAGCGCTGCGGCTGCGGGTTTCACCTCTCCCCGCCCTGCGCGGGGAGAGGTCGAAATTCGAGCGCAGCACGAATTTCGGGTGAGGGGCGAGGCAGTGTGGTCAACTCATCACTGCATTCGGAGATCGCTCCCCGCAAGAGTGGGGCGAGGGAGCAGACCGCCTACGCCGACGCGGTGGTCACGCCGCCGTCGACCACGATGGTCTGGCCGGTCATGAAGCTCGAGGCATCGGAGCCGAGATAGGCCACCGCGCCGGCGATCTCGCCGGGCTCGCCGATCCGCCGCAATGGCGTGGTGGCGCAGCGGCGCTTCAGGCGTTCCTCGTCTTCCCACAACGCTTTCGCAAAGTCGGTCTTGATCAGGCCCGGCGCCACGCAATTGACGCGCACGCCTTTCGGTCCCCATTCGCCGGCGAGACTGCGGCATAATGCAAAATCCGCCGCCTTGGAAATTCCGTAGGCGCCGATCACCGTAGAACCACGAAGTCCGCCGATCGAGGAGATGATCACCACCGAGCCGTTGCCGCGTTCGGCCATTGGCGGGATCGCCAGCGCGCACAGCCAGATGTTGCTCTTGACGTTGGAGCTCATGATCTTGTCGAAGGCTTCATCCTTGATGTCGAGCAGCGGGCCGTAATACGGATTGACCGCGGCATTGCAGACCAGGATATCGATCTTGCCGTAATGCAGGGTCGCCCCCCTGATCAATAGCTCGACTTCCTCGCGGCGCGAGATGTTGCAGGGGATGACGTGAGCATCGCCACCGGCCTTCTTGATGCCGTCGGCGACTTCCTGGCAGGCATCAAGCTTGCGGCTGGAAATCACCACCCTGGCGCCGAGCTTTGCCAGCAGTTCAGCCGAGGCGCGGCCGATGCCGCGGCTCGAGCCGGTGATGACGGCGACCTTGCCGGTGAGATCGAACGGGGTTCCCTTCACTACGCGTACTCCCTTTTTGTTTTTAGTCGCCTGTCATTTTTCAACCGTCATGGCCGGGCGTCGTCCCGGCCATCCACGTCTTCTTGTGTTGCCAAGACGTGGATGCCCGGCACAAGGCCGGGCATGACGACAATTGTGGAGATGCAGTTTCGCGAGCCATGATTAGCGCGCTTAAAGCTAGATCAGCCCGCCGCTGTTGGTGACGCGGCGCAGGTGATAGTCGGTGTCGCCAAAGGTGTTCTCGATCATGGTCAGCCGCTTGAAGTAGTGGCCGATCCTGGCCTCCATGGTCATGCCGATGCCGCCGTGCAGCTGGATCGACTGCTGGCCGACGAATTTTCCCGATTTGCCGATCTGCACTTTCGCGGCCGCCACTGCGGTAGCCCGTTCCCTGGCGTCGTCGAAATCAGCAGCCATGGTCGCGAACATCGACATGCTGCGGGCCTGCTCGACGGCGACGAACATGTCGGCGGCGCGGTGCTGCAGGGTCTGGAAGCTGCCGATCGGCACGCCGAACTGGGTGCGGGTCTTGAGGTACTCGACGGTGGATTTCAGCGACTCATCCATGATGCCGACCGCCTCGGCGCACATCGCGATACGGGCGTCGTCGACCACGCGCTCGATCAGCGGCAATGCGTTCCCGGGATCGCCGATCGCGGCATCGGCGCCGACCTCGACGCCGGTGAAGGTGATATCGGCGGCATGCAGGCCGTCCTGGGTCGGATAGCCCTTCTTCGCGATGCCCCTGGCGTTGCCGGGCACCAGGAACACCCCGATGCCGCCGGCGTCGCGCTGGCCGCCGTTGGTGCGCGCGGTCACGACCAGCATGTCGGCGCCCTCGCCGTTGAGCACGACGAATTTCTCGCCGTCGATCACCCAGCCCGCGCCCTTTTTTTTCTTGGCCGAGGTCAAAACATCCTGGAGATCGTAGCGCGAATTCTTCTCGAGCTGCGCGAACGCAAAAGTCTTGCTGCCGTCGATAACAGAGGGAATGTAAGCCGCCTTCTGCGCCGCCGAACCGCCGCGGCGCAGGAAGCCGCCGCCGATCACCACGGTCGCCAGATAGGGCTCCAGCACCAGCGCCTTGCCCAAGGCTCCCATCACGATCATGGTCTCGACCGCGCCGGCGCCGAAGCCGCCATCGTCTTCGGAGAACGGCAGGCCGAGCAGGCCCTGTTCGGCGAGCTTGCTCCAGACGGTTTTGCTCCAGCCGCCCTTCTCCGCCATGTATTTCCTGCGCGCATCGAAGTCGTAGGAGCTGCCCAGCAGGCCGTCGACGCTTTCCTTGAGAAGCCGCTGCTCCTCGGACAAATCAAAATCCATGTTTTCTTACTCTTTCAAATCACAGCCTGAAGCATGTTAATCGAACGAAGCCTGTAGGATGGGTTGAGCGCTTGCGAAACCCATCGCACCGTTTCGGCTTTGTAGATGATGGGTATCGCTTCGCTCAACCCATCCTACGAATTTTCGCGGGGCTCGCCCCTCACCCCGACCCTCTCCCCGCAAGTGCGGGGCGAGGGAGAAGAGGTTACAGCCCCAGCACGGCCTTGGTGATGATGTTGCGCTGGATCTCGTTGGAGCCGCCGTAAATCGAGACCTTGCGGTTGTTGAAATAGCTCGGCGCGATCTGCGCGGTCCAGTCCATCGCCTCGTTGCTGCCGTCGTCGCCATGCTCGTCATAGGGCGCGGCGAACGGCCCGATCACTTCCATCAACAGTTCGGTGGTGGCCTGCTGGATTTCCGAACCCTTGATCTTCAGCACCGAGGACGCCGGGTTGGGCTTGCCCTTGCCGTGCTTGCCTTCGTCGGCGACGACGCGAAGCTGCGTCAGTTCGAGCGCCTTCAGCTCGATCTCGACCTCGGCGAGTTTCTCGCGGAACTTGACGTCTTCCAGGATCGGCTTGCCGCCGGATTCCACCTGCGACGCCAATTCCCTGATGCGCCGAATCCGCTCCTTGGAGACGCCGACCCGCGCGATGCCGGTGCGCTCGTTGCCGAGCAGGAACTTGGCGTAATCCCAGCCCTTGTTTTCCTCGCCGACCAGATTGCCGACCGGCACCTGGACGTCATCGAAGAACACCTCGTTGACCTCAAAGCCGCCATCGATGGTCTGGATCGGGCGCACGGTGATGCCCCTGGTCTTCATGTCGATCAGGATGAAGGAGATGCCCGACTGCTTCTTGGCGGCGGGATCGGTGCGGCACAGGCAGAAAATCCAGTCGGCGTACTGCGCCAGCGTGGTCCAGGTCTTCTGGCCGTTGACGACGTAGACGTCGCCCTTGCGCTCGGCCTTGGTCTTGAGCGAGGCGAGATCCGAGCCCGAGCCGGGCTCGGAAAAACCCTGGCACCACCAGTCGTCGACATTGGTGATGCGCGGCAGATAGTGCTTCTTCTGCGCCTCGCTGCCGAACGTATAGATGACGGGGCCGACCATGCTGACGCCGAAGGCGAGCGGCGACGGCGCCGGGGCCATCTGCAGTTCCTCGTTGAAGATGTAATGCTGAACCGAGCTCCAGCCGGTGCCGCCATATTCCTTCGGCCAGTGCGACACGCCCCAGCCCTTCTTGTTCAGGATGCGCCACCACTGAATCATCTCGTCCTTGCTGAGATGACGGCCCTCCTGCAATTTCTGACGCGTCGCTGATGGCACGTTGTCCCTGAAAAAGGCCCGCACCTCATCCCGAAACGCCACTTCTTCCTTGCTAAAGCTGAGATCCATCGGATCCTCCTGTGAGCGAATGAATTACATCCTAACTACGCGATCTCTTCCTTACGTCGTCCCCGCGAACGCGGGGACCCATATCCACCGGCGTTCGTGTTTAGCAAAGGCGTCTGCCACAGCGCCCAAAGCGGCAGCTCGCGGTATGGGTCCCCGCTCCCGTGCGCAAATGCGCGCTAGGCGGGGACGACGACAGAGCTGTTGAACCGCACCGGTCACAAACGACCTCCTGTTGCGAGTTGCTGCGGTTTGGGCTGCGCTGATGGTTGCTGATTGCGCAGTTCGTGGCGCGAGAGTTTGCCGACCGAGGTCCGCGGCAGCTCATTGACGAATTCGAGCGCCGCCGGAATCTCGTGCTTGCCGAGCTTGCCGGTGAGGAAAACCTTAAGCTCTTCCAGCGTGAACGGCATGGCGCCGGCGCGCAATTTGACAAAAGCCTTCGCCGCCTCGCCGCGGTAAGCGTCGGGAATCCCGATCACGATCACTTCATGCACCGCGGGATGCTCGTACATCGCCTGCTCGATCATCTGCGGATAGACGTTGAAGCCGCCGGAGATGATCATGTCCTTCTTGCGATCGACCAGATAGAAATAGCCGTCCTGGTCCATGTAGCCGATATCGCCGGTCAGGAAACGGTCGCCGACGAAGACCTCGGCGGTTTCCTGCGGCCTGTTCCAGTAGCCCTTGGTGACGTTCGGCCCCTTGATGCGGATTTCGCCGACTTCGCCCGGCGGCAAGACTTTCTTGGGATCGTCGAGCGCGACCACGTCCATTTCGATGCCCGGCAGCATCAGCCCGATCGAGCCCGGCTTTTCCGGTCCCTCCGGGGGATGGCCGGTGCCGGGCGAACAGGTCTCGGTCATGCCCCAGCCGCTCTTGAGCTTCATGTTGGTCTTGCGCTCGAAAATCCTGGCGACCTCGACCGGCAGCGGCGCGCCGCCCGATCCGCAAAAGACCAGCGACGACAGATCGCGGCTCTCGAGGTCGGGAAGGCTTGCAATCGCGATCCACATCGTGGGCACGCCGGGGAACGCGGTCGCCCGCTTGACCTCGATGTCGCGCATCACGGCTTCGACATCGAAGCGCTGGTGCAGCGAAATCAGATCGCCGCGCTCAAGGCTGCGCAGCAGGATCACCGTCAGCGCGAAGATATGAAACAGCGGCAGCACGCAGATCACGCGGTCGATGCCGTCGCGCCCGGCGCGCGACGCCTTGCCCCAGACATCATAGATCGACACTGCGGAAGTCAGATTGCCATGGCTGAGCATCGCGCCCTTCGGGAGTCCGGTGGTGCCGCCGGTATATTGCAGCAGCGCCACGTCATCGGCCGAGACCAGTGGCCACTGCGCCGGCCTGGTTGCGCCCTCTGCAAATTTTTTGAACGTGACGATGGCAGGGTTATCCGGAATCGGCGTGTGCGTATTGCCGACCGCGCCCCAATTCTCGTCCTCGCAGACGATCAGGCGATCGAGCAGGCCCTTCTCGAGAAATTTCAGCGCCGTCGGCAACAATGTCGCGAGATCGCTGGTGACGAGAATGCGCGCGCCGCTGTCGCTTAATTTATGAGAAAGCGCGCGTTCGCCGTCGAGCGGACTGAGATGCACGATTCGGGCGCCGGCTTTCAGCGCGCCGAAGAAGTTCACCGGATGATCCGGCGAATTGCCGAGGAACAGCGCCACCGACGTATTCTTGCCGCAGCCGGCGCGCAGGAACGCCGACGCTGCCACCTCGACCATCGCTTCCAGCCCGGCATAGCTGATCGGACGATCGCGGAATTCGAGCGCCGGCCGCGCGCCGTATTGCACCGATGCCTTCGACAGCAGATCAGGCAGCGTTCCCTGCGCGATCGGATCGTCCCAATGCACGCCTTCCGGATAGAACTGTTCGCCGGGGTGCATTCAGCGTCTCTCGGTTCGATGTGCCCTCCCTCTCCCATGGGGAGAGGGTTGGGGTGAGGGGGTAGGGTCTATCGATATACCGTAACCCCTCACCCGGATTCGCATCGGACGATGCTTTCGCATCGCCGAGGCGATCCGACCTCTCCCCATGGGAGAGGTGAAACCGAGCGCGAGGACAGACATCAATTCCATCAAGCTGCTTTCGCCGTCTGTGCCAGCGACGCGAACGTCTTGCCTTCCGCCGCCAGGCGCTTGAGCAGCGGCGCCGGTTCGAGTGAGGGATCGTTGGTCTCCCTGGCGTAGAACGACAGCCGGTCGGCGATGTGCTTGAGGCCGACCTGATCGGCATAGAACATCGGGCCGCCGCGATAGATCGGCCAGCCATAGCCATAGAGCCAGATCACATCGATATCGCTCGGACGCGCCGCGATCTTTTCCTCGAGAATCCGCGCGCCTTCGTTGATCATCGGATACATCATGCGCTCGAGAATTTCGTCGTCGCTGACCACGCGGCGCTTGCGCCCGAGCCGCTGCAGGGTCTCGTCGATCAGCTTCTCCACTTCCGGATCGGGCAGCGGCGCGCGCGATCCGCCCTCGTATTTGTAATAGCCCTTGCCGGTCTTCTGGCCGAAGCGTCCGGCTTCGCACAGCGCATCGGCGATTTCCGACTTGATGCCGCGATCCTTGCGCGAGCGCCAGCCGATATCGAGGCCGGCGAGATCGCTCATCGCGAACGGGCCCATCGGCATGCCGAATTTTGTCACCACGGCGTCAACCTGCTGCGGCAGCGCGCCTTCGAACAACAGCTTCTCCGATTGCTTGCCGCGCTGATGCAGCATGCGATTGCCGACAAAACCGTCGCAGACCCCGACCACCGCCGGCACCTTGGCGATGCGGCGCGCGACCGCGACCGCGGTCACCAGCGCATCCGGCGCGGTCTTTTCCGCGCGCACGATCTCGCACAGCTTCATCACGTTGGCCGGACTGAAGAAGTGCATGCCCAGCACGTCCTGCGGACGTTTCGTCACTTTCGCGATTTCATCGATATTGAGATAGGACGTGTTGGAGGCCAGCACGGCGCCCGGCTTGGCGTATTGATCGAGCTTGGCGAACACCTCTTTCTTGATCGCCATGGTCTCGAACACGGCTTCGATAATCAGGTCGGCATCCCTGACGTTCTCAATTCCGACCACGCCGTTGATCAGGCCCATGCGCTTGGCGGGCGCGTCCGCAGGAATGCCGCCGCGCGCCGCGGTCGCCTCGTAATTCTTCTGCATCACGCCCATGCCGCGCTTGAGCTGCTCTTCGCCGGTCTCGATCAGCGTCACCGGGATACCGGCATTGGCGAACGACATCGCGATGCCGCCGCCCATGGTGCCGGCGCCGATGATGGCGACCCGCTCGACATTGCGCGGCTTGGTGCCGTCGGGAACGCCGGCGACCTTGGCCGCCTCGCGCTCGGAGAAGAAGGCGTAGCGCTGCGCCTTCGACTGATCGCCGGACATCAGCTTGAGAAAACCCTCGCGTTCCTTCTTCATGCCTTCGTCGAACGGCAGATCGATGGCGGCGCCGACCGCGTCGGCGGCGGCAAACGGCGCTTCCAGCCCGCGCGCCTTCTTGGTGAGTGCCGCGACCGCGTTGGTGAAGATCGAGCGGTCGGCTTTCGCAGCCGCAAGCTTGCTGTCGTCGTCGCGCAGCTTGCGCAACGGATGCTTCTCCGCCAGCACCTTGCGGGCAAAGGCCTCGCCGCCGGCGGCAGGACCTTCGACGATTTCCTCGATCAGGCCGTTCTTGAGCGCCTCCGCTGCGCTGATCGGATCGCCGCCGACGATCATCTTGACCGCGAGTTCGGGACCGACCGCGCGCGGCAGGCGCTGGGTACCGCCCGCACCCGGCAGAAGGCCGAGTTTCACCTCGGGCAGGCCTAACCTTGCGTCTTTGGTCGCCACCCGGAAGTGGCAGGCCAGCGCGACCTCGAGGCCGCCGCCCAGCGCCGTGCCATGAATGGCGGCAATGATCGGCTTCGGTGAGTTCTCCATCTCGATCAGCACCTCATGGAGACCCGGAGGCTTCGGCGGCTTGCCAAATTCGGTGATGTCGGCGCCGGCGAAAAAGGTGCGGCCGCCGCAGGTCAGAACGATCGCCTTCACCTCCGGGTCGGCGATTGCGCTCTTGATGCAATCGAAAATGCCGCCGCGGACGGCGGCGCTCAGCGCGTTCACCGGAGGATTGTTGACCGTGACGATGGCGACGACGTCATGACGCTCGAGCTTGACCACTTCGTTCACGAGATTCTCCCTGGCTACCTTGTTCTTAGCTAATTTCGCACTGCGGAATTTAATTCCACATCTTGACACGGAGGGTTATTTTGAAGCACGTCCCTTGTCAACGAGGTCCGCACAGCAGCAGGCAATGAAACGTCCAGGCAAGAAAGTGGCGACCGATCGCAGCTTCGTCGTCGCGCTTTCCCGCGGCCTTGATGTGTTGCGCGCATTCCGTCCCAACGACGGGCTTCTTGGCAATCAGGAGATCGCGGCCCGTACGAACTTGCCAAAGCCGACCGTTTCGCGGCTGACCTATACTTTGACCAAGCTGGGATACCTTACACCGGTTCCGCGGTTCGAGAAATATCAGCTGGCGCCCTCGGCCATGGCGCTCGGGTATGCCGCCCTTGCGAATCTCGGCGTTCGGCATTTGTCCGAGGCCTACCGCGAGGAGGTCATGCGCGAGACCGGCGGCGCGGTCGCAGTCGGCGGCCGCGATCGTCTCAGCATGATTTACTTCGGGCAAAGCCGCAACGGTCTCACGCTGGGCGTTCAACTGGACGTCGGCTCGCGAATCCCGATCGCAACCACCGCGATGGGCCGGGCCTATATCTGGGCACTGCCGAGCGACGAGCGTGCCTCATTGTTGCGCGAACTGCGCGAGCACTACGGCAGCCGCTGGCCCCGGATGCGCGACGGCATCGAACGCGCTGGCGAAACGGTGGAGCGGCATGGCTTTACGATCTCGGCGGGCGAGTGGCAGGACGACGTGCACGCGGTCGGCGTAGCACTAAAGCTTAATGACGGAACCGGTCCTTATGCGTTTAATTGTGGTGCGCCCGCATTCCGTTTCACGGAAGATCGGCTGCGCAACGATATTGGACCTCGCCTTGTGGCGATGGTAAGGAACATCGAAGCCGCACTCGGCGGCGCGGCGCCGCAATCAAAAAAAGAAGAAAGCAAAAAATTGAAAGCAGGAGGGAAAGTTGCACGTGTGGTCGAGGGGATCAGGTAGCCTTCATCGTTGTGACCGGCGAACCCGTTCGCATAGTCGTTCCGGCCCAACGCGACGTTCGGGCGGGACCAGATGACGCAGGCACAACTCGCGCAGGGACAGTATCCCCTGCTTGCGGTTCGCGACGTCAGCGTCGTATTCGGCGGCATCGTCGCGTTGAATGGCGTGTCGTTCGACATGCATCAGGGCCAGATCCTCGGCCTGATCGGGCCGAACGGCGCCGGCAAGACGACACTCTTCAATTGCCTGAGCCGGCTCTACCAGCCGAGCACCGGCGACATTCTGATGGATGGCCAGAGTATCCTGACGCGCCCGCCGCACAGGATCGCCGAAATCGGCATCGGCCGCACCTTTCAGAACGTCGCGCTGTTTCCCAATCTTTCGGTGCTCGACAACGTTCGGGTCGGCACCCATGCCCGCACCAACAGCGACATTATCAGCGACTCGCTGAAACTGGCTTGGGTCCGCCGCGGCGAGGCCGAACTCAACAAGCGCGTCCATGAAATCGTAAGCTATCTCGATCTCGATGACGTCGCCCATGTCACGGTTTCCGGCCTGCCGTTCGGCACCCAGAAACGTGTGGAGCTGGCACGCGCGCTGGCTGCCGATCCGAAGATCCTGCTGCTTGACGAGCCCGCCGGCGGCCTCAACCACGAGGAAGTCCACGTGCTCGGCGACCTGATCCGCCGGATTCGCGACGAGCGCAGCGTGACCATCCTGCTCGTCGAGCATCACATGGGCCTGGTGATGTCGATCGCCGACCATGTGGTCGCGTTGAATTTCGGCCGCAAGCTCGCCGAGGGAACGCCGGCCGCGGTGCAGTCCGACCCGGATGTCATCAAAGCCTATCTGGGGAGCAAGGATTCATGACGGCGATGCTCAACATCAGGGATCTCAAAGCCTATTACGGCCAGGTCCAGGCGCTTCACGGCCTTGAGTTTGCCCTCAATGAAGGAAGCGTGACCACGCTGCTCGGCGCCAACGGCGCCGGCAAGACCACCACGTTGCGCGCGATCTGCAACATGGTGCGCTCGACCGGCGCGATCGAATTCGACGGCGCCCCGCTCTCCGGCCGCTCGACCGAAAACATCGTCCGCCTCGGCATCGCCCATGTGCCGCAAGGCCGCGGCACCTTCACCACCCTGACGGTGGAAGAAAACCTTCAGCTTGGCGCGATCACGCGAAGGGACAAGGCCGGCGTGGTTTCCGACATCGAGCGCATGTACAATCACTTTCCGGTCCTGAAGGAGCGCCATACGCAGCAGGCAGGCACGCTTTCGGGCGGTGAGCAGCAGATGCTCGCGGTCGCCCGCGCCCTGATGCTGCGTCCGAGGTTGATGCTGCTGGACGAGCCGTCGTTCGGCCTGGCGCCGCTGATCGTGCGCGACCTGTTCAAGATACTCGGCAAGATCAATCGCGAGGACAAGGTCACCATTCTGGTGGTGGAGCAGAACGCGCAGCTGGCGCTGGAACTCGCCGACAAGGCCTACGTGATCGAAACCGGACGGATCGTGATGTCGGGCAGTGCCGCCGAAATCGCGAATAACGAAGACGTGCGTAAATCCTATCTGGGCTATTGAGGAGCGCGGCCATGGAGCTTTTCACCAATCAAATCCTGGCCGGCATCGCCACTGGCGCGATCTATGCCTGCATGGCGCTCGCCGTCGTCATGATCTACCAGGCGATCGATCATCTCAATTTCGCCCAGGGCGAGATGGCGATGTTCTCGACCTTCATCTCCTGGCAACTGATGCAATGGGGCATCCCTTACTGGTGGGCGTTCCTGCTCACGCTGGCATTGTCGTTCGTCGGCGGCATCGCCATCGAGCGGCTGCTGTTCAAGCCGCTGGCCAAGGCGCCGATCCTGACCAACGTCGCCGGCTTCATCGCCTTGTTCGCGATCATCAATAGTGTCGCAGGCCTGATCTGGGACTTCACGATCAAGCAATACCCGACGCCGTTCGGCTCGCATCCGTTTCTCGGCAGCCAGCTCATCTCTACCCATCAGGCCGGCATGATCGGCGTCACCGTGCTGCTGCTCGTCCTGCTCTATTTCTTCTTTCAGTTCACGCGGATGGGCCTCGCGATGCGCGCGGCCGCGTCGTTGCCTGAATCGGCACGGCTGGTCGGCATCAACACCAGCTGGATGATCGCACTCGGCTGGGGCATGGCGGCCGCGATCGGCTCCATCGCCGGCATCCTGATCGCGCCGGTGGTGTTTCTGGAGCCGAACATGATGGGCGGGGTGCTGATCTACGGATTTGCCGCCGCCGTGCTCGGCGGACTGACCAGTCCGTTCGGCGCGGTGATTGGCGGCTTCCTGGTCGGCATCTTCGAAAATCTCGCCGGGACCTATATCCCCGGCGTCGGCAATGAACTGAAACTGCCAATCGCGCTGGCGCTGATTATCACCGTCCTGGTCGTCAAACCCGCCGGCCTGTTCGGCCGGCCCATCGTGAAGCGAGTTTGATCATGAGCGCAATTCAGGAAGTCGTCACCGAAGCGCCGGCGGTCGAGGCCGTTCCCAAGAGGGCCATGACGCTCGGCTACGGAACGTCACTGGCGATGCTGGCCTTGCTGATCGTCGCGCCCATGTTCGTGAAAAACTTCATCATCTTCCAGCTGACGATGTTGCTGATCTACGCGCTCGCGGTTCTGGCATTGAACATTCTGACCGGCGGCAGCGGCCAGTTTTCGCTGGGCCAAAGCGCTTTTTACGCGGTCGGCGCCTACACCTCGGCGATCCTGATGGAACATGCCGGCGTCAATTACGCCCTGACATTGCCGGTCGCCGGCGTCATCTGCTTCGCTTTTGGCTTTCTGTTCGGCCAGCCCGCGCTGCGCCTGAGTGGCGTCTATCTGGCGCTGGCGACCTTCGCATTGGCAACCGCCATGCCGCAGCTGTTGAAGCTCGGGGTGTTCGAGTATTGGACCGGCGGCGTGCAGGGCCTGGTCGTTACCAAGCCCGATGCGCCGTTCGGCCTGCCGATGTCGCAGGACATGTGGCTGTATTATTTCACGCTCGCGGTCTCGATCGCGATCTACATCTTCTCCGTCAATCTCCTGAAGTCGCGCTCCGGCCGCGCCTTCATGGCAATCCGCGACAACGAAATCGCGGCGTCCGCCATGGGCATCGACGTCGCGCTGTACAAGACGCTGGCGTTCGGCGTCAGCGCCGGCATCACCGGCGTTGCCGGCGGCCTCGGCGCAATCGCCGTGCAGTTCGTCGCGCCGGACAGTTACACCATCACGCTGGCGATCAATTTGTTTCTCGGCATGGTCGTCGGCGGCGTGGGTTGGTTGCCCGGATCGATCGTGGGTTCGGCCTTCATTATCTTCGTGCCGAACATCGCGGAGGGAATTTCGAAAGGCCTCTCCGGCGCCGTCTTCGGCGTACTTCTGTTCCTCGTCATCTTCCTGGTGCCGCACGGCGCAAGGCAAGTAGCGATTGTTACCCAGCAACTGATCGGCAAACTCAAGAAAAACTGAGGAGAGATTATGCTTTCTAAACAAGAACTACGTATCGCCGCGCTCGCGACGGCGGTCATAGCTTTCGCTGCCATGAGCGGCAGCGCACTCGCCCAAAAGAAATACGACACCGGTGCGACCGACACCGAAATCAAGATCGGCAACATCATGCCCTATAGCGGCCCCGCCTCCGCCTATGGCGTGATCGGCAAGACCGAAGAGGCCTACTTCAGGAAGATCAACGCCGAGGGCGGTATCAACGGCCGCAAGATCAACTTCGTCACCTATGACGACGGCTACAGCCCGCCGAAGGCCGTCGAGCAGGCGCGCAAGCTGGTGGAGAGCGACGAGGTATTGCTGGTTTTCAATCCGCTGGGTACGCCGTCGAACTCGGCGATCCAGAAATATCTGAACGCAAAGAAGGTCCCGCAGCTGTTCGTCGCAACCGGCGCCACCAAGTGGAACGATCCGAAGAATTTTCCGTGGACCATGGGCTGGCAGCCCAGCTACCAGAGCGAAGCGCGAATTTACGCGAAGTATCTGATGAAGGAGAAGCCGGGCGCCAAAATCTCGATCCTCTATCAGAACGACGATTTCGGCAAAGACTACCTCAAGGGCCTGAAGGACGGGCTCGGCGCCAAGGCGTCGATGATCATTGCTGAGGAAAGCTACGAGACCACGGAGCCGACGATCGATAACCATATCGTGAAGCTGAAGGCCACCGGCGCCGATGTCTTCATCAGCATCACCACCCCGAAATTCGCAGCGCAGGCGATCAAGAAGCTCGCCGAGATCGAATGGAAGCCGCTGCATATCGTCTCCAACGTCTCGGCCTCCGTCGGCAGCGTGATCAAGCCGGCGGGCTTTGAGAATTCGCAAGGCATTCTCTCGGCCGCCTATGCGAAGGACGGCGCGGACTCGCAGTGGGACAACGATCCCGGCATGAAGAAATTCTTCGCGTTCCTCGAGAAGTATTTTCCCGAAGGCAACAAGCTTGATGGCTCCGTCGTGTACGGCTACGGCGCGGCGCAGACCATGGTGAAGGTCATCGCGATGTGCGGCGACAACCTGACCCGCGAAAACGTCATGAAGCAGGCGGCGAGCCTGAAGGACTTTACGCCCGACACCTTGCTGCCCGGCGTCAAGATCAACACCAGCGCGACCGACTTCGCCCCGATCGAGCAGCTTCAGATGATGCGGTTCAAGGGCGAGAAGTGGGACCTGTTCGGCGACATCATCAGCGGCGAGCTCAGCAACTAGGGGCTATTTCGCGGCGCGGAATACCCGCCGGACCGTTCGACTAAATAACGCCCCCTGCGCCCCGGTCGCAGGGGGCTTTTTCTTGATGGCCACCCTTGAAGGGTATTCAATGCGGGCAGGAGCCAAAAAGCGCTTCCAATCAAAAAAATTGACGCATCCAACCAGATCAGGGAGATCAAAATGCCTGCTATCCAATTGCGATTGGGGGCCTTTTCGGCTGCCCTCGCGGTGCTCGCCGCAACCAGCAGCGGGGCGCTCGCACAGAAGAAATACGACACCGGCGCCACCGATACCGAAATCAAGATCGGCAACATCATGCCCTATAGCGGTCCCGCTTCCGCTTACGGCGTGATCGGCAAGACCGAAGATGCCTACTTCAAGAAGATCAATGCCGAAGGCGGCATCAACGGCCGCAAGATCAATTTCGTCAGCTATGACGATGCCTACAGCCCGCCGAAGACGGTCGAGCAGGCGCGCAAGCTGGTGGAGAGCGACGAGGTTCTGTTTATCTTCAATTCTCTCGGCACGCCGCCGAACTCGGCGATCCAGAAATACATGAATATGAAAAAGGTGCCGCAGCTGTTCGTCGCCACCGGCGCCACCAAGTGGAACGACCCCAAGGAGTTCCCCTGGACCATCGGCTGGCAGCCCAACTACCAGAGCGAATCCCGGATCTACGCCAAGTATATTCTCAAGAATCTACCCAGCGCCAAGATCGCCGTGCTCTATCAGAACGATGATTACGGCAAGGATTATCTGAAAGGCTTGAAGGACGGTCTCGGCGCCAAGGCCGCCTCGATGATCGTCGCCGAGGAAAGCTACGAGACCACCGAGCCGACGATCGACTCGCACATCGTCAAGCTGAAATCGACCGGCGCCGACGTGTTTTTCAACGTTACCACTCCGAAATTTGCGGCACAGGCGATCAAGAAGAATGCCGAAATCGAATGGAAGCCGCTTCACTTCCTCAACAACGTCTCTGCCTCGATCGGTAGCGTGATCAAGCCCGCCGGCACGGAAAACGCGCAGGGCATCATCTCGTCCGCCTATCTGAAGGATACGTCCGATCCACAGTGGAAGAATGATGCCGGCATGAAGGCCTTCGACGAGTTCCTCACCAAGTACTTCCCCGAAGGCAACCGGGTCGACGCCTCGGTGATGTACGGCTACACCGTCGCGCAGGGCCTCGTGCATGTGCTGAAGGCCTGCGGCGACAATCTCACGCGCGAGAACGTCATGAAGCAGGCGGCCAGCATCAAGGGACTCGAACTCGGCGGCCTGCTGCCGGGCATCAAGGTCTCTACCAGTGCCACCGACTTCGCCCCGATCTCCCAGCTTCAGCTGATGAAATTCAAGGGCGAGAAGTGGGATCTGTTCGGCGAGATCATCAGCGGCGACGTTGGCGGCTGACACCTTGCAGGCCGACCGGCCAGAGCGCGATCAGCAAAGCGGGTACCGGTTTCGCCGGTCTAATGGTTAATGGGCGGACCACGCGCTGGTCGGGCCGACTGACTACTAAAGAAGCAGCCCCTGTGCCCCCGGCGCAGGGGCTTTTTCTTGATGGCTGCCGCCAAATGGTATTCAATTCCCTCCGCGTCATGAGAAATTTTCAATCAACAAAAGAACATGACGCACGCAAACATCTTAAAAATGGGAGATTCGGAATGCCTGTTGCCACCAGCAGACTCGCAATTGCCTCGGCCGCGTTCATTTTGCTCGCGGCGTCGAGCAGCGGCGCGCTCGCTCAAAAAAAATACGACACCGGTGCCACCGATACCGAGATCAAGATCGGCAACATCATGCCGTACAGCGGTCCTGCCTCCGCCTACGGCGTGATCGGCAAGACCGAAGCCGCTTACTTCAAGAAGATCAACGATGCCGGCGGCATCAATGGCCGCAAGATCAATTTCATCAGTTATGACGACGCCTACAGCCCGCCGAAGGCGGTCGAGCAGGCGCGCAAGCTGGTCGAGAGCGACGAGGTGTTGTTCGTTTTCAATTCGTTGGGAACGCCATCGAATTCGGCGATTCACAAATACATGAATTCGAAGAAGGTGCCGCAACTGTTCGTCGCCACCGGCGCCACCAAGTGGAACGATTCCAAGGACTTTCCCTGGACCATGGGCTGGCAGCCGAACTACCAGAGCGAGTCCCGGATTTATGCGAAGTACCTCCTGAAGGAGAAGCCCAACGCCAAGATCGCCGTGCTGTATCAGAACGACGATTATGGCAAGGACTACCTCAAGGGTCTGAAGGACGGGCTGGGCGCCAAGGCCGCCTCGATGATCATCGCCGAGGAAAGCTTCGAGACCACGGAGCCCACCATCGACAACCACATCGTCAAGCTCAAAGCGACCGGCGCCGACGTGTTCGTCGATATCGCGACGCCGAAGTTCGCTGCCCAGGCGATCAAGAAGGTTGCCGAGGTCGAGTGGAAACCGCTGCACTTCCTCAACAACGTTGCGGCGTCGGTCGGCAGCGTCATCAAGCCGGCCGGTTACGAGAATTCGCAAGGCATTATTTCCGCCGCCTACCTGAAGGATGTTTCCGATCCGCAGTGGGACAATGACCCCGGCATGAAGCAATTCCTCGACTTTCTCGCCAAGGATTTCCCGGAGGGCAACAAGCTCGACGGCTCGGTCGTGGTCGGCTACGGCGTCGCGCAGACCCTGGTTCAGGTCTTGAAGCAGTGCGGCGACAACCTTACCCGCGAAAACATCATGAAGCAGGCAGCGAGCCTCAAGGATTTCCGCACCGAGGTCCTGCTGCCTGGCATCAAGATCAACACCAGCCCGACCGATTTCGCCCCGATCAGCCAGCTTCAGCTGATGAGGTTCAAGGGCGAGAAGTGGGAGCTGTTCGGCGACATCGTCAGCGCCGACGTCGGGGGCTGACGCCTCACCGTCTCACCGTCGCTCGGCCCTTACGGGCTCACGCAAAACCCCCGCAGCATCCCTGCGGGGGTTTTCTTTTGCCGGAATCGGATGGATAACCGGCATTGCATGTTCCCATTTCAATTCCCGTGAAGCGATGACCAACAGGCGCCCTCTCCTGCGCGCGATCTTCGACGCCGCCGTCGCCGCCGCGCATCCCGACGTCGTGCTCTCAGGGCATCTGCGCCCGGTGCCGAACGGCCGCGTGATCTGCCTTGCCGCCGGCAAGGCGGCGGCGGCGATGGCCGCGGCAGCGGAGCGGCATTATCTCGACGAACTCGGTCTCGCGCCCTCGCGGCTGTCGGGCATCGCGACCACCCGCCACGGCCATGGCGTACCGACACGACGGATCCAGGTGATCGAAGCCGGCCATCCGGTGCCGGACGAGGCCGGACTGAAGGGCGCCGAGGGCAGCCTGCAGCTTGCGCAGGACGCCGGCGCCGACGATCTCCTGCTGGTGCTGCTGTCGGGCGGCGGCTCCGCGAACTGGATCGCGCCCGCCGAAGGCGTGTCGTTCGCGCAGAAACAACAGCTGACCCAGGCGCTGCTGCGCTCGGGCGCGCCGATCGGCGAGGTCAACACCGTTCGCAAGCACCTGTCGCGGATCAAGGGCGGCCGGCTCGCGCGCGCCGGCCGGCGCGCCGAAATCGTGACGCTGGCGATCTCCGACGTTCCGCGCGACGATCCGTCCGCGATCGCCTCGGGACCGACCGTGCCGGATCCGACCACGCTGGCCGACGCGCGCGGCATCGTCGCGAAATATGGCCTGGTAATCGACGACGCCGTCCGCCGCGCGCTCGACGACGCCAAAAACGAGAGCTGCAAGCCGGGCGATTCCGCCTTTGCGCGCGCGCGATTCGAACTGATCGCGCGGCCGAAGGCTTCGCTCGACGCCGCGATCCGGATGGCAAGAGATGCCGGATACGAGATCGTCGATCTTGGCGCCGACCTCGAAGGCGAGGCCCGCAGCGTCGCTGCCGATCACGCGCAACTGGCGTTACAGGCGCGCGCGAAAGGCAGGCGCGTTGCGATCCTGTCGGGCGGCGAACTCACCGTGACCGTGCGCGGCAACGGGCGCGGCGGCCCCAACCAGGAATATGCGCTGGCGCTGGCGGGCCTTCTCAGGAACACATCCGGCATCGCGGCGCTGGCGGCGGATACCGACGGCGCCGACGGCGGCGCTGGCAGCGCGGCCGATCCCGCCGGCGCAATGATCGATCAGGACACCTTCGCGAAGATGGCATCGCTCGGCCTCGACGCCAAAGCCTATCTCGACAACAACGACGCCACGGCATTCTTCGCCGCGACCGGCGATCTGCTGCTGACCGGCCCGACGCTCACCAACGTCAACGATATCAGGGTGATTCTGGTGGACGGGGAGTAGATAAATGTGCCGTCGTTCCGGGATGGTCCGAAGGACCAGACCTCAGATGTGCACTGCACATCGGGGAACGACGAAGTTGCGTTCGGGACCTCCTCAGGAGGCCGCGCCCACCATTGCCAGCCGATCCCGGGAGCGGAAAACATTAACGTCTTGTTGAGTGAATTCCAAGGAACTTGCAGGAAATGCCGCCATCTCAAGCACGCAGTTCACCAACTTGGCCCTCTAATATAGCGCTCCTTATTGTCGGGGCGCCGCAAGATTGCGGCAGAGGAACGCCAAATGACGGATTCTATTGAGGGTGCCATCGATCCGGAGCCGGCTCACCCGACCTCGCTTCTCGAGGAAGCTGTCAACAATCTGTCGCTGGGACTGATTGTCTTCAACAAGAAGCGTGAGGTCGTATTCTGCAACAAGCTATATCTGGAAATCTATGGGCTTGCCGCCGAGCAGGCAAAGCCTGGAACTCCGATCAGCGAGCTTATCCAGCACCGGCTGAATTTGGGACTTAAGGTACTTTCGAAACCCGACGAGTACATCCGGGAGCGCGTCGGAAATGCTGTCATTCCGGCCACGAGCGTTCATGAATTTACCGATGGCCGGGTCATTGCCTACACGGTTCGTCCGATGGCGGACGGCGGCGGGATGGCCACACATGAGGACATCACCGAGCGGCGCGCATTGAGCGCCCGGCTGGAAACGCAGCACGAGCTCGAGAATGCGCAAGAAGAGAAGCTGCGGACACGAAATCTGCAATTCGATACGGCGATCAACAACATGTCGCAGGGACTATGCTTCTTTGACGGAGCACAGCGGCTGATCGTATGCAACGATCGTTATCTGGAGATGTACGGCCTCTCGCGCGACCGCATCCATCCCGGAACCACTTTGGCTGAAATTGTCGATATGCGCTTTGAGGTCGGCAGCTTCCCCGCGATGTCCACGGATGAATACCTTAAATGGCGCAACAACGTTGCGGTTTCTGCAGATCCCACGGACAGTGTTGTCGAGCTACACAACGGGCGCACCTTCGAGATTCGGCATCGGCCGATGCCGGATTCCGGCTGGGTTGCGACACACGAGGATATTACCGAGCAGCGGCGATCCGAGGCCAAGATCGCGCACATGGCCCATCACGATGCCCTCACCGATCTCGCCAACCGCGTGCTGTTGAATGAGCGGCTTGAGGATGCGCTGACCCGGGTTCATCGCAACGAAATCGTGGCAATCCATCACATCGATCTCGATCAATTCAAGGCCGTGAACGACACACTGGGTCACCCTGCCGGCGACAAGCTCCTGAAGATGGTCGCGGACCGGCTGCGCCGACTGGTTCGCGAGAGCGACACCATCGCGCGGATGGGGGGTGACGAATTCGCAATCGCGCAGGTCGCCATCGCGGATCCCGCGGATGCAACCGCTCTTGCGCAACGCATTATAAAATCGATGAGCGAGCCCTTTGACATCGACGGCCGTCAGGCTGTCGTCGGCGCCAGCGTCGGCATTGCCGTTGGTCCAGGCGACGGAACAAGCCCGGATGAGCTGCTGCGGAATGCTGACCTTGCGCTGTACCGGGCCAAGGGCGACGGGCGCGGTACATTCCGCTTCTTCGAATCCGAGATGGACCTGCAAATGCAGGCCCGTCGCATCCTGGAACAGGACCTGCGCAAGGCGCTGCCTGCCGGGGAATTCGAACTCTATTACCAGCCCGTGGTAAATCTGGCGAGCAACGTGATCAGCGGTTTTGAGGCCCTGATTCGCTGGAACCATCCGGAACAGGGAGTGGTTGCTCCCGGCGCATTCATTCCGCTGGCGGAAGACATCGGTCTTATCGTTCCGATCGGCGAATGGGTCATCAGGCAAGCCTGTGCAACTGCAGCCCGCTGGCCCGAAGACCTCCATGTCGCTGTCAATATCTCGGCGATTCAGTTCCGCAATCCCGGGCTGATGCAAGTCATCGTTGGCGCCCTCGCGGCCTCGGGCTTGCCTGCAACCCGGCTCGAGATCGAAATTACCGAGACCGTCCTGCTGCAGGACAAGGAAACGACGCTTGCCATCCTGCATCAGTTGCGAGCGCTTGGTGTAGGGATCGCCATGGATGATTTCGGCACCGGCTATTCCTCGCTTACCTATCTTCAGTGTTTTCCGTTCGACAAGATCAAGATCGATCGTTCGTTCGTAAAAGACATCACGGAAAACACCGGTTCACTCAACATCGTGCGGGCGGTCGCGGCGCTCGCCATTGGAATGGGCATGACGGCCACTGCCGAAGGCGTGGAAACCAGGGAACAGCTCGACAAGGTTACCTCCGAAGGCTGTACCAAGGTGCAAGGATTCCTGTTCAGTCAGCCGCTTCCGGTACACGAAATCGAGCGGTTGTTTCTTTCAGGGCGCGAGGTGTCAAAGGCTCCCGCCCGCATTATCGCGGCCTGATCGCGCCCTCGTTCTCGATCGTACTAGAACTCCCGCGCGATCGTGGCCAGCATCGTAAGCAGCGCGGCGCGATTGGCGGGCCCCAGCAACTCGTTGAGACGCGCTTCATGCTTGGCGGCGACGAGTTTCTTCGCGCGCGCCAGCACCGCGCGGCCCTTGTCGGTCAGCATCAGGATGTGGGAGCGGCGATCGTTGGTCGAACGTATCCGCGTGCACAGATCGCGGCTCTCCAGGCCATCGAGCATCGCCACGAAATTCGGTCTGAGGATGCCCAGCGTATTGGCGATTTCGGTCTGGTTGCGTCCCGGATTCTTGTCGAGCAGCAGCAGAACAGAGAACTGCGCCGGGGTCAGTTGCAGCGGCGCGACGCAGCGCAGAAAGTCCTCGAAGATTTTCAGTTGCGCACGCTTGAGCGAATAGCCCAGTAACTCGGACAATTCGCCCATCTGCAGCGCGGTGTTTTCCGAAGCGCCGTCGGTCTCCTTGCGGGCGGCACGGGGCGCCTTGGCGGCATCGACCGCGGCGGTCTTGGAAACAGTCATCGCTCGATGCTCGCAATCCCGGTAGGCTGGAAGCCGGCCAGAACCGGCCAGGCCTTGAGATTATATTTGATAATTGTTATCCACCATATCAAATACCGGCAGCATTTTTCAACTGCTGTTATCGGACGGTCGGGCGGCTCCTGAAGGTCGCGATCGGCCGGACGTGTGAGGGGGAGCGCCCGGTCTTGAACACGACGATTATGCTGTTCCTGGTGCAGGACGGCATCACCAACGGCGCGATCTATGCGTTGCTCGGTCTTGCGCTGGTGCTGGTGTTCGCTGTGACGCGGGTGATCCTGATTCCGCAGGGCGAGTTCGTCACCTACGGCGCGCTGACCTATGCCTCGCTGTCTTCAGGCCAGATGCCGGGCACCGCGCGGCTGGCGGTGGCGATGGGCGTCGTAGCGTTCTGCCTCGACATCTTCGCCGGCCGCAGATCGCTGCAGCTGCGGCTGGTCGGGCGGGCGGTCGCGGTCAATCTCATGCTGCCTTCGGTCATCTTCGCCCTGACATCCTGGCTCGCCGGCCACCACACCCCGATCGCCATCAACATCGCGCTGTCGCTCTTGATCGTGGCGGCGATCGGACTGTTTCTCTATCGCATCGCGTTTCAGCCGATCGCGCACACCTCGGTGCTGGTGCTCTTGATCGCCTCGGTCGGCTGCCATCTCGCGCTGCAGGGCTTCGGCCTGGTGTTTTTCGGCGCCGAAGGCCAGCGCGGCCCGACCATTTCGGATGCCGCCTTCACCGTCGGCCCGCTGCGCTTCACCGGCCAGAGCATCGCCGTCTACGCCATTACGGTGGCCTTCATCGTCGGCCTGTGGCTGTTTTTCGGCTATACGCTCACCGGCAAGGCGCTGCGCGCCACCGCTGTCAATCGTCTGGGCGCGCGCCTTGTCGGCATCAGAACCACGCTGTCGGGACAGATCGCATTCCTTCTGGCCTCCGTGATCGGGGCGATTTCGGGAATCCTGATCGTGCCGATCACCACGCTGTACTACGACACCGGCTTCCTGATCGGCCTGAAAGGCTTCATCGCCGCGATCATCGGCGGCCTTGTCAGCTACCCCTTGACCGCGATCGCGGCGCTCGTGGTCGGGTCCGTCGAAGCCTTTTCCTCGTTCTATGCCAGCAATTTCAAGGAGGTCATCGTCTTCACGCTGATTCTTCCGGTTCTCGTGCTGCGGTCGCTTAAGGCGCCCGCGGTCGAGGAAGAGAAGGATTGATCGCGATGACGCAGCGGCTGCCCATCATCGTGTTCGCGCTGGTCATGGCGGCAATCCCGTTCATCCCGGGCATGCCGCCGTTCTGGATCGTGCTTCTGGACAACATCGGTCTTTCCGCGCTGGTGGCGATGGGGCTCGTGCTCCTGACCGGCGTCGGCGGTCTCACGTCATTCGGCCAGGCGGCGTTTTGCGGCTTCGGCGCCTATACCACCGCGGTGCTGACGACGGCCTACGGCGTGTCGCCGTGGCTGACGCTGCCGCTATCGCTTCTGGTCAGCGGCATCGCCGCGGTGGCGCTCGGCCTCGTCACCGTACGGCTGTCGGGACATTACCTGCCGCTCGGCACCATCGCCTGGGGCCTCGGCCTGTTCTACCTGTTCAGCAAGCTCGAATTCCTCGGCCGCAACGACGGCATCTCCGGCATCCCGCCGCTGACGATCGGCTCGCTCAGGATGATCGACCCCGGAACGATCTACTTCGCGATCTGGATCGCGGTAGTGATCTGCGCGCTGCTCACCATGAACCTCTTGGACTCGCGCACCGGCCGCGCGATCCGCGCGCTGCGGCGCGGACACATCGCCGCCGAAGCCTTCGGCGTGCAAACGCCGCGCGCAAAACTCCTGGTTTTCATCTATGCCGCGGTGCTGGCCGGACTGTCCGGGTGGTTCTATGCGCATTTCCAGCGCGCCGCCAATCCCACCCCGTTCGGCGCGCAGGCCGGCATCGAATATCTCTTCATCGCGGTCGTCGGCGGCGCCGGCTATGTCTGGGGCGGCGTGCTCGGCGCCGCCATCGTCGTCATCCTGAAAGAGATTCTCCAGAGCTATTTGCCGTATCTGTTTCACGGCGAAGGCCAGCTCGAGACCATCGTGTTCGGCATCCTACTGGTGGTCCTGCTGCAACTGGCGCCGACCGGCGTCTGGCCCTGGCTGATGGCGCGATTGCCTTTCAGCCTGAACCGCAAGCGGCCCGATACATCCCTGACATTGCCCGCGCGCGCGCGAGCCGCGGCCGCTCCCAGCGTGCTGCTGCAGATCGACAACGCACGCAAGCAATTCGGCGGCGTGATCGCCGTCAATGACGTCTCTTTCGACGTCCAGGCCCGCGAGATCGTGGCGCTGATCGGTCCGAACGGCGCCGGCAAGAGCACGACCTTCAACCTGATCACCGGCGTGCTCCCCTCGTCGGGCGGCAGCATCTCCGTGCTCGGCAGGAATATCGATGACGCGCCGCCGCAAGAGGTGGCAAGGCTTGGCATCGCCCGCACCTTCCAGCATGTCAAACTGGTGCCGGACATGAGCGTGCTGGAAAACGTCGCGATCGGCGCGCATCTGCGCGGCCAGGCCGGCGCCATCTCCAGCATGTTCCGCCTCGACCGGTCAGACGAAGCGAAATTGCTGGCAGAAGCGGCGCGCCAGATCGCGCGCGTCGGGCTCGCCGACCAGATCGACCAGCTGGCGGGCAGCCTGTCGCTCGGCCAGCAGCGCATCGTCGAGATCGCGCGCGCGCTGTGCGTCGACCCGATCTTGCTGCTGCTCGACGAGCCGGCCGCCGGACTGCGGCACATGGAGAAGCAACAGCTCGCAGGCTTGCTGCGTCAGCTGCGGGATGGCGGCATGTCGGTGCTGCTGGTGGAGCACGACATGGGATTCGTGATGGATCTGGCCGACCGCATCGTGGTGCTCGACTTCGGCACCAAGATTGCCGAAGGCACGCCGGAGGCGATCAAGATCAATCCCGAGGTGATCAGGGCCTATCTTGGAGTCGTCGCATGAGCGCGCTGCTGTCGGTGTTTGATGCGCACGTCGCCTATGGCAAGGTCGAGGCCGTCCGCTCGGTGTCGCTCGATGTCGGCGACAACGAGATCGTCACCATCATCGGCGCCAACGGCGCCGGCAAGACCACGCTGTTGAATGCCATCATGGGAATCCTGCCGCTGAAAGGCCGCGTCGCCTTTGCCGGCGAGGACGTACTGCGGCTTGAGATCGAGGACCGCGTCGCGGCCGGCCTCAGCCTGGTGCCGGAGCATCGCGAGCTGTTCGTCACCATGAACGTCGAGGACAATCTGCAGCTCGGCGCATTCAGGATCGCAAAGGCTGTCGCGGCAAGATCGTTCGAGCGGGTCTACACGCTGTTTCCGCGGCTGAAGGAGCGGCGCAAGCAACTGGCGGGAACGCTGTCGGGCGGCGAGCAGCAAATGCTGGCGATGGGCCGCGCCCTGATGGGCGCGCCGCGACTATTGATGCTGGACGAGCCGAGCCTTGGGCTGGCGCCAATCATCGTCGCCGATATTTTCCGGACCATCGGCGAGTTGCGCGCCGCCGGCGTGTCGGTGCTGCTGGTCGAGCAGAACGCGCAGGCCGCGCTGCAAATCGTCGACCGCGCCTATGTGATGGAGCTCGGCGAATTCATTCTGAATGGACCGGCGAAGGATATCGCGACCAATCAGCGCGTGGCCGCGAGCTATCTCGGCTTTCAGCACGAGGGCGCGAGCGCGGTTTAGACCTGCACCGCCGTCATGCCCCGCGAAAGCGGGGCATCCAGTAATACGTGACGTCGAGACTCAATCTCTGGCGGCAGCGTTTACTGGATCATCCGCTTTCGCGGATGATGACGCCAGTGCGTGTGGAAGCGCCCCGCTTATTGCGCCAGGACGTATTTCCCGTCCTTCACCGTCAGCAGAATGCGCGAGCGATCGTCGAGACCGTAGCGATCTTTTTCGGTGAAATTATAGACGCCCTGGCTGGCGGCGATATCGTGCTCGCTCATCAGCGCCTGGCGAATCGCCTCGCGGAATTCCGGCGTTCCCGGCTTGGCGTTCTTTAACGCAACCGGAACGACGCGTTCGAGAACCAGAAACGCATCGTAGGAATGCCCGGCGAACTGGCTGCGGCTGTTGGCGCCGTATTTTGCCTCGTAGGCCGTGTCCAGAGCCAGTCCCGGCTTTTTGGTCAGCGCGCTGTCGGGCTGATCTTCGGGATCCATCACCGGACCCGACGCCATCAGCACCCCCTCCGCGGCCTTTCCGGCGATGCGGATGAAGTCCATGCTGGCGGCGCCGTGGGTCTGATAGATCAGGCCCTTGTAACCGCGCTCGCGCAGCGCCGTCTGCGGCAACGCCGCCGCGGTGCCGGACGCGCCGACCAGGATCGCATCCGGATTGGCGGCGACCAGCTTCAGCACCTGCCCCGCGACCGAGGTATCCGGCCGCGCGAAGCGTTCTTCGTCGACGAGCGTCATGCCCAGCGGAACGCCTTGCGCCTTGAAGTCGTTGAACCAGAGATCGCCGTAGGAATCGGAGTAGCCGATATAGCCGACGGTTTTGACGTTATGCGCCTTCATGTGCGCGTACACAACCTTGCCCATGATCGGGATCGGCTGCGGCATCGATACCGACCATTTTGCACGCTCCGGGGTAATCGGAAACGGCGCCAGACTGATATGGGGAATGCCCGCCTCGTTGGCGACGTTGGACACCGCGATGGTCGGCGGCGTCGTCGATGAACCCATGATGATATCGGCCTTGGACTCGGTGACGAAGCGCCGCGCATTGGTGGTGGCGTTGGTCGGATCTCCGCCGTCGTCGAGCACGATCACCTTGAGCGGCACGCCGCCGATCTCCTTCGCCACGAATTCAAGCGCGTTGCGCTCGGGAATGCCGAGCGCCGCCGCGGGTCCGGTCGTCGTGACGGTGATGCCTATGGTGATTTCATTGGTTTGCGCCAGCGCGGGCAACCCCGGCAAAGCGAGAGACGCCGCAACGACGGCGGCGGACAGATAAAACTTCTTCATTGATTCCTCCCTTGGATTTTGTTGTTCAGTCTAGACCAAAGTTCGATCGATAGTTCAGCCCCTTCTTTAGGCGATGCGCTCTGCCGAGTCAGCCCCGCTTAAACCTCGCGATGATCTCCTCCGGCATCGGCGCCGACTTCAGCCGCGCGGGATCGTCCGGGTGACGTCCGACCAGCATGCGGGTCTCGAACGCCTCGACCGCCAAGGCTTCCCCCTTGAACACCTTGTGGGTCACCTCGAAGCTCGACCGCTTGAAACTCTCGACCCGGCTTTCGATCGTGATCCAGTCGCCGTGTGTCGACGCGATATGAAATTTCGCCCGCGTATCCACCATCGGAATGCCGACCAGGCCATATCGCCTGATGATGTCCTGCTTGGAGAAGCCGGCGACCTCGAACAGGATCGAGGTGGAGTCGTCGAACATCTCGAAGTAGCGCGGGTAATAGACGATGTTGGCGGGGTCGCAGTCGCCCCACTGGATCTGCACATCCCTGCGGTTGACGAACATTGCTTGACCCAACCCTTATACTGGAATGCTTAGATTGAAGCACCGCGTCCCCATGGGAGAGGTGAGACCGAACTCGCAGCGCGCTCCAATTCCATACTCATGACCGATTCAGCGCGGCGCCATGCGAAGCGCGGCATCGAGCCGCACCACCTCGCCGTTGAGATACGGATTGTCGATCATGTGCAGCGCCAGCGAGGCGAACTCGTCGGCATGCCCGAGCCGGCGCGGAAACGGGATCGACGCGGCCAGGCTGTCCTGCGCCTCCTGCGGCAAACTGCCCAGCAGCGGCGTAAGGAACAGCCCCGGCGCGATGGTGAGCACGCGAATGCCGAACTGCGCCAGCTCGCGCGCGATCGGCAGCGTCATCGCGACGATGCCGCCCTTCGACGCCGAATAGGCCGACTGTCCGATCTGGCCGTCATAGGCCGCGACCGACGCGGTGGAAATCACGACGCCACGCTCCCCGGTCGAAAGCGGCTCCAGCTTCGCCATTTCCGCAGTCGCAAGCCGCAGCATGTTGAACGAACCGATCAGATTGACCCGGATCACCCTGTCGAAATCGGCGAGCGGCATCGGCCCGTCGCGGCCGACCACCCGCCTGGCGGCGCCGATGCCGGCGCAGTTCACCAGCACCCGCGCCGGGCCATGGGCCTTGGACGCGGTGGCGATGGCGGCCTCGGCGGAGGCGGCGTCGGCGACGTCGCAGACCACCGCGATCCCCCCAATCTCGGCCGCGACGCTCTCGGCGAGCCTGGCGTTGAGGTCGCACACGGCAACCTTGGCGCCCTGCGCGGCAAGCCTGCGCGCGGTCGCGGCGCCCAATCCTGATGCACCGCCGGTGACGATAGCTGCCTGATCTTTCAACTGCATGGTTTTCTCCCTGGCAAATTGGTCTTCGATGTTAGCTCAGCGTTATCACGTGTGCGGCGGGTATTGGCGAATAAAGCTCGTCGATCAGGCCGCTGCGATGATCCAGCACCGCGCGCTGATTGATCGAGCCCTTGTCGGTGACTTCGCCGCGATCGATCGACAGCGGCGAATCGAGCAGAATCGCGCGCGTAATCCGGGTCGAAGACCCGGTCGAAGTCGCCAGAAATTTTATAAATCGTTCACGAAACGCTTCGCGGATCAGGGGGTCGGACGCCGTGACGGCGAGGTCATCGAACGGAAGCGTCGGATTGATCAAACGGCAGCCGTCGAGATCGAGAATCACCAGCGCCGACACCTCGTCGCGGTTGATCCCGGCAATCACCACATCGCGCACCAGCGGCGCGCAGGCCGCGACAAACCGCGCGCGAAGCGGACCAACGCTGACCCAGGTGCCGCTGGCGAGCTTGAAATCCTCGGCAATGCGGCCGTCGAAATCGAAGCCGGCGCTGAAATCGTTCGGATCGACCGGCTTGATGGCGTCGCCGAATTTGTAGAAACCTTCCTCGTCGAACGCGGCGGCGGTCAGTTCCGGCTGGCGCCAATAGCCCGGGGTGACGTTCGGCCCTTTGGCACGAACCTCCAGTTTGCCGTTGTTCGGAACAAGCTTCGCATCGTTGCCGGACACCGGAAGCCCGAGATGGCCGGAGCGGCTGGTGGCCGGCGTCACCGACATGAAAAACGGCGCGGTCTCGGTGGCGCCGAGGCCGGTCAGCATAGGCACGCGAAAGCCTGTTTCCTGCACCGCGAGTTCGTCGAGACTGTTCCAGACATAAGGCGACAGCGCCGCGCCGCTGAAGAACATCGCGTGCAGCCGATGGAAGAACTTTCCGCGCAGCGCCTTGTCGTCGCGCAAGTAAGGCAGCAGCGATTCATAGCCCTTCGGCACGTTGAAATAGACCGTCGGCGAAATCTCGCGGAGATTGCGCACCGTCTCCTCGATGCCGCCGGGCATCGGCTTGCCCGCGTCGAGATACATCGAGCCGCCGTTGAACAGCGTCAGCCCGATATTGTGGTTGCCGCCAAAGGTGTGATTCCACGGCAGCCAGTCGACGATGACAGGCGGCTCGTCCTTCAGGAACGCCAGCGTCTCGCGCAGCATCACCTGATTGGCACAGATCATGCGCTGGGTGTTGATGACCGCCTTCGGGTTGCCGGTCGAGCCAGACGTCAGCAGGAACTTTGCAATGGTATCCGGCCCGATCGCGTCATGCGCGGCATCGAGGCCCGGATGCTCCTGACTTGCCAGCAAGTCTGCAAGCATCGTGACATGGCGGCCGGACACTGAGCCATGCGAGGCTGCAATTTCGGTTTCGGCCGGAACATTGATGCGCAGCGCATCGGCGAATTTATCGGCATCGTCGGCGAATACCAGGCCGGGCGTCAGCAGCTTCATCAGATAGCCAAGCTTGCCGTAATCCTTCGACACCAGCGAATAGGCCGGCGACACCGGACAGAACGGGATTCCCGCATACAGCACGCCAAACGCCAGCAATGCGTGGTCGATCGAATTGCCGGAGAGAATCACGATCGGCTTCTCGGCCGAAAGATCGCGCGCGAGCAACGCCGAGGCGATACGCCGGCTCGAGGCCAGCAATTGCGCGTAGGTGATTTGCCGCCACAAGCCGCTGCCGTCCCGCTCCGCCATGAAGATGCGGTTTGGCTCTGCCTTGGCCCAATGGTGCAGGCGGTCGGTTAGTCGAACTGGATATTCGCCGAGCGCAATTTTCGGCCGCAGATAAATCGTGCCGTCATCGCGCCGCTCGATTGACACGGCGGGATCGCCGAACGAGATCGGGCGCAGCGGTGCGTCGCTGCGCGGAGTCGGGACAGACATGTTGGGTTTTGCGCTCATGTCAGGCGGGCTTCACCTTTGCGGTTTTGCGGTCGAGGAACGCGCGGATCCGAAGTTTTGCCTCTTTGTCGCTCTGCGCCACGGTCGCCATCAGGGACTCCATCAAGAGGCCGGTCTGCGGATTGGCCTCGGCAATCATCGGCAGCGCCTGCAGCACGGCGAAATTCGTCAATGGTGCATTGTTCGCGACCTGGGCGGCGAGTTCCATCGCCTTGGCTAATGCGTTGCCTTCGTCGGTAAGATATTGCGCAAAGCCGTAGGCCGCACCCTCGGTCGCGGAATAAACCCTCCCGGTCAGCATCATATCCGTCATCCGGGCGACGCCGATCAGGCGCGGCAGCCGCACCGATCCGCCGCCGCCGACGAAGATGCCGCGCTGACCCTCGGGCAGCGCGAAATAGGCACTGGGCTCGGCGACGCGAATATGCGCCGCGCAGGCGAGCTCCAGCCCGCCGCCGATCACAGCCCCCCGGAGTGCTGCGATCACCGGCACCCGGCTATATTGAATGCGGTCGAACACCCGGTGCCACATCTGCGAATGCAGCAAGCCATCCGTCGCATCGTGCTCGGTCAGTTCCGACAGGTCGAGACCCGATGAAAAATGCTCGCCGATGCCATGGAGCACCACGGCGCCGATTCCATCCGGGAGATTTGCGAAGCAATCCTGGATCGCGAGAATGATGCCGTCGTTCAGCGCGTTGCGCTTAGCCGGGCGGTTGAGGCCCACGCTCAGCACTGAACCGATTTTCTCGATCCTGAGCAGCGCGGATTGACCCGCGGTCGCGGCGGCTGCGGCGTTTCCCATTGATTATTACGTCCTGTCCAGAATAGTTATGTTTTATAACGAATTGAGGGGGAGTCAACACGTCGCTTGTTGCGCGGCCTGAAGGAAAAGCGGCGCGGCGAGTACAGACTGCTCTCTCCCCCCGTAACCGGGGTTTACCCCGGTTGCGCATTTTAATCTTGCCCAAGTCGGGCTTGCCCGACTTGCGTTGGGGGAGAGGTGGAGAGGGGGTATCACGAACTCCGGCTTTCGTGGCTTACCCCCTCCCCCACCCTCCCCCAAAAGGGGGAGGGAATAGACAAGACCCCGTCGGAGAGAAGCCTCACAGCACCTGATGCACGTCGATCACGACGCGGTCGGCATGACGCGCCGCCGATCCGATAAACAGGTTTTCCATCAGCCAGCGGTATCTTTCGCTGCCGGTTTCGAACTTCGGCACGGTACGGAAATAGATCAGCTTGGGATCGACCGGCTCGCCGCGCTTCAGCCGCTGCAGCAGTTCGACCGCTCCGAAGCGAATGCCCTTGTTCTCGACATAGATCACCGCGCCGTCGTCGGTCTCAATCGCGTATTTCGCTTCGAGTTCGATCAACTCGTTGGGCCTGATAATCTGAAAGTCCGCTCCGAACGCGCAGACCTTGCCGTTGATATCAGCGCCGCGCACCTCGCCACCGGTAATCGGAATGATCCGGCGCACGCCGTGACCGATATCGCCGACGGATGTCACGCTGCCGATATTGGCCGTGATGGTGAAAGCAAATTTTGTCGAAAGCTGCGGCGTCATGATTAGCCTTCTTACTTGAGCATGATCTTATTCGGAAAACCGGTGCCCACTTTTCCGGATCATGCTCAGCCGATCATGCGATGCGGCAGCCAGGTCGCCAGCAACGGAAACATAATCAAAATCACCAGCCGAATGAGGTCGGTCGCCACGAACGGAATCACGCCCCTGAAAATCGTGGCAAACGACACGTCCTTGACGACACTCTTGATCACGAAGACGTTCATTCCGACCGGCGGATGGATGAGGCCAAGTTCCACCGTCATCACGATGATCACGCCGAACCAGATCGGGTCGAAGCCGAGATGGATGATCACCGGAAAGATGATCGGCACCGTCAAGATGATCATGGCCATCGCATCCATCAGGCAGCCGAGCACCAGATACATCACCATGATGAGGGCGAGGATGCCGTAGCGGCCGAGACCAAGGCCGGTGAGAAGTTCGGTGACCTTCTGCGGGGTTTGCGTCACCGTGAGGAAGTATCCAAAGATCAATGCGCCGATCAGCACCGTAAAGACAGCGGCGGCGGTGCGGGTCGCCTGCAGCAGCGAGGCGAGGATCTTGTCCTTGTCCAGCCGTCCGGTGAGCACGCCGATCAGGAACGCGCCCGTAGCACCAACGCCGCCCGCTTCGGCCGGCGTGAAGCGCGGCAGGAATGGCAGGCCGTAAAGCCCGCCGATGACAAATACGAACAGCAGCACCGGCGCCCAGATATCCTTGAGGCCGGCAAACCGCTCGCGCCATGTGGTTTGCGGACCGGTTGGCAGGAAGCCCGGCCGTAAATAGCCGATCAGAGTGATAGTAATCATGTACATCGTCATGGCGAGAATGCCGGGAACGATGCCGGCGATGAACAGCTTGCCGATGTCCTGCTCGGTGATGATGCCGTATACCGCCAGCACGGTCGACGGCGGCAGCATGGCGCCCAGCGTGCCGCCGGCCGCGATCACGCCGGTGGCGAAGGATTGCGGATAGCCGAACCGCCGCATTTCCGGATAGGCCACCGCCGAAAACGTCGCGGCGGTCGCCACCGAGGAGCCGCAGATGGCGGCAAAGCCGCCGCAAGCCGCGACCGTGGCAATCCCCAGCCCGCCGCGCAAATGTCCGACGAAGCCGTTGGCAGCGCGGAACAGTTCGCGGCTCATGCCGGAATTGCTGACGAATGTTCCCATCAGCAGGAACATCGGAATGACGCCGAAGGTATAGTCGGTTACCGTCCGCAGCGAGGTCTGGCCGACCAGTTTGAGCGCCGGCGAGAAGCCGACCAGATAGCCGAAGCCGCTGACGCCGACGAGGCCCATCGCCATGCCGACCGGCACGCGCAGCAGCATCAGCACGAACAGCGCGATGAATCCCAGGATGGCGACGGCGTCGGTGCTCATCCCGGTCTACTCCGTGCCTTTGATCTTGGGATCGCGCATCAAATCCGGATTGAAAATCAGGCGGTATGTGCGGATCGCGATCAGCAGCACCGCGGAGACGTCGCCGGCCCACGCAACCGCGAAAAACGGCCAGGTCGGCATGTGCATGTCAAATGTAAGGACATTGTCGTTATAGGTTCCGCGTACCTTGTCGAACAGCGTCCAGGTCTGCACCGACACGACGAACAAAAGCACCAGCGTCGCAAACACGTCGATCATGCGCTGGTATTTCGGACCGACATTGGCCCAGATCAGATCGACCGTGATGTGTCCGCCGCGATAGCTGGTGGCAGCGATGCCCCAGAAGATCAGAATGCCAAGCAGCATGCGTCCGATGTCGAACGAATCCGGGATCGAATAGTTGAAAATATTGCGCAGCAGAACCGCGATGAAAATGTTGGCGGCGACAATGCCGACAAATCCAGCCGCGATCCATTCGATCGTATCGATGAAACGATCCATAGACGCGCGATTCATGTCCGCTCCACACCCTTGGCAATCGCAGGAAGAAAACGGCGGCAGGAGAATCCCGCCGCCGCATTGAAATA